>SCPN01001150.1_pt1 | contig 13933 bp, 21 predicted proteins | sample 6106831 | NCBI WGS metagenome assembly SCPN01 (sample SAMN10720447, study PRJNA508395) | human gut metagenome | isolation source: Participant 1, 0 month
GGAAACAGATTCTGAACGGTGTTGTAAATGGCGCAGTAAAATAAATTTGACAGAAGCTTAAGTAGAAGAATATGGGAATCATATACAACGAGAAAGCAAAACATTTACATTACATACCAAAATACAACGTATCAGATGCAAATTGATGCATATGGATTTTACTGCATTTATATTATGGAAGAAAGACAGATGGAGTTATGGACTATCTTCTGACCTATGCAGACCGTGGCTTCTCAGGAAATCCGCATGATACAGGAAATGACAGAACATATTCCCTTGATGTGCTGCCGCAGGAATTTCCGTGTCGACTGACAGGAGATTTCAGGAGTCCGGTGCTTGATCTTGTAAATGCAGATGGTTCTTTGGGATGCGATTTAAGATATCAGGGATATGAGATTTGTGATGGAAAATACAATTTGAAGGGACTTCCGGCAGTTTATGCTGCCGAAGAGGAAGCCCAGACTCTGATCATTTATATGAAAGATCAGGTGACAGGATTACAGGTAGAATTACTTTATGGAGTTCTTCCGGAGTATGATGTGATCACAAGAAGTGCAAAAGTGATCAATACAGAAGAAGATAAAATCAGACTGACAAAAGCACAGGCAGCCTGTATTGATTTCCTTCACGGTGAGTTTGATGTGATTTCATTTTACGGCCGCCATGCGATGGAAAGAAATATGCAAAGAACATCGGTAGGACATGGAGCTTTTGTAATTGGAAGCCGCAGAGGAACATCCAGCCATCAGTACAATCCGATGCTGATACTGGCAGAAAAAGAAACGACAGAAGATGCCGGTACCTGTTATGGAATGTCTTTGTATACAGCGGAGGATTTAAAGCAGAAGTAGAAAAGGATCAGTTCGGGCAGACAAGAATGCAGATGGGACTGCAGGAAGAACAGTTTTCTTATCCACTGAAAAAAGGAGAGGAATTTGTGATCCCTGAAGTTATTTTAACTTGCAGCAATCAGGGACTTGAAAAGCTTTCCCAGAATCTGCAGAGATGTATCCGTAAAAATCTGTGTCGCGGAAAATATAAAGAAAAAGTAAGACCGGTACTGATCAACAGTTGGGAAGCATGCTATTTTGATTTTACGGGAGAAGATATCTATCATCTTGCCGAGCAGGCAAAGGATCTGGGAATCGATATGGTTGTACTGGACGATGGATGGTTTGGAAGTCGAAATGATGACAACAGTGGACTTGGCGACTGGAAGGTTAATGAAGAAAAGCTGCAGGGAAGTCTTGGTGACCTGATCAGCAGGATCAATGCGTTAGGTGTTAAATTCGGGCTCTGGTTTGAGCCGGAGATGGTAAATGAAGACAGTGATCTTTACCGTGAACATCCGGACTGGGCAATTCAGATTCCGGGAAGAAAACCGGTAAAAGGAAGAAACCAGCTGCTCCTTGATTTTTCGAGAAAAGAAGTTGTGGATGCTGTTTATGAGCAGATGTGTCAGGTGCTCGATCAGGGAAATATCGAATATGTAAAATGGGATATGAACCGAAGTATGGCAGAAGTATATTCTATGACAGCAGAAGAACAGGGCAGTGTGCAGTATGACTACATGCTTGGACTTTATGATTTCCTGGAGCGTATTATAAGCCACTATCCAGACCTTCTGATCGAAGGCTGCAGTGGTGGTGGAGGTCGTTTTGACGCGGGAATGCTGTATTATACACCACAGATCTGGTGCAGTGACAATACCGATGCAGTGGATCGTGTAAGGATCCAATACGGAACATCCTTTGGGTATCCGGTATCTGCAGTTGGATCTCACGTATCTGCAGTTCCGAATCATCAGACAGGAAGAAAGACATCGCTCCATACAAGAGGTGTCTGTGCCATGGCAGGAACCTTCGGTTATGAACTGGATCCGGCGAAAATGACAGATGAAGAGCGCAGAGAGATCAGGGAACAGATAGTAGAATACAAAAAATATGCACAGCTTGTACAAAATGGACTTTACTATCGACTGAGTAATCCATTCGCAGAAGAAATCGGCGCATGGGAATTTGTATCAGAAGATGGGAAAGAAGTACTTGTAAATGTAGTTATGCTTGAAATCCATGGAAACATGACAGTAAATTATGTAAAAATGAAAGGTCTGTGTGCCGGACAATTCTATAAAGATTCAAATACCGGAAAAATTTATCCGGCAGAGGCGCTGATGGAAGTTGGAATTCCGATGCCGCTTGAATTTGGTGAGTACAAAGCATATCAGATTTATCTGAAATGGTCGAGTAAAATGAGAAAAACAAATGATATTTTTGAAAAGAGACTGGCGAAGCATATGGATGAGCTTCGCTGGCTCTATATGGAATTATATGATAATGAAGCAATGTTTGCAGAGCTCTGTGAACAGATGCAGAATTACTATCATGCAAGAAATACGAAACTTCGAAAGAGAGATCTGGAGAAGGAAAAGGATCAGGCGTGGTATCGAAAAAAAAACATGCTTGGAATGATGCTGTATATTGATAATTTCGCCGGAAATTTAAGAGGAGTCAAAGGAAAGCTTAAGTATCTGGAAGAATGTGGTGTAAACTGTGTTCATCTGATGCCGTTTCTCGATTCGCCAAAGGGAAGATCCGATGGAGGCTATGCGGTTGCGAATTTCAGAAAAGTAAAGCCGGAACTTGGAACCATAGAAGACCTTGCAGATCTGGCTGAAGCCTGCCACGAAAAAGACATGAATCTGTGTATGGATTTTGTAATGAACCATACTTCCGAAGATCATGAATGGGCACAGAAGGCAAGAATGGGTGAAGGCGAATATATGAGCCGGTATTTTTTCTGTGACAATGAAAACTATGTCAGAGAATATGAGAAAACAGTGCCACAGGTATTTCCAGAAACTGCACCGGGGAATTTCACCTGGCTTCCTGAAATCGGACACTACGTGTTGACTACCTTTTATCCTTACCAGTGGGATCTGAATTATAAGAATCCGAGGGTGTTTAACGAAATGATGTATAATTTCCTTTTCCTGGTCAATCAGGGATTGACATTCTGCGGATCGATGCAGTTCCTTATATCTGGAAGGAAATGGGTACAAGCTGCAGAAATCTTCCACAGGTACACACGATAGTCAGGATGATGCGTATGATCGGGGAGATTGTGTGTCCGTCGGTTGTATTATTAGGGGAAGTCGTGATGGAACCGGAAAAAGTAGTTCCTTATTTTGGTACCATAGAAAAGCCGGAATGTCATATGCTTTATAATGTAACCATGATGGCTACTACATGGAATACGGTTGCGACGAGAGATACCAGACTTTTACGGATGCAGCTTGATATTATGAACAACCTTCCGAAAGAGTATACTTTCTTAAATTACCTCAGATGTCATGATGATATTGGATGGGGATTGGATTTCCAGACTCTTTCTGGTTGGGGAATGCAGGAAGTCCCACACAAAAGATATCTGAATGACTTCTTCACGGGAAAGATCGCAGAAAGTGTGAGCCGCGGGGAACTTTATAATGAAGATCCGATAACAGGAGATGCCAGATTCTGTGCAACGACAGCTTCCATGTGTGGAATTGAAAGTGCCGGATTTGAACAAAATGAAGAAAAGAAAAAAAGAGCAGTCAGATTTGATCTGATGCTGCATGCATATATGATGGTGCAATCCGGAATTCCAATGCTTTACAGTGGAGATGAGATTGGTCAGGTAAATGATTATACTTATAAAAATGATCCGGAAAAACGGGTTGATTCCAGGTATATCCACAGAGGAAAATTTGACTGGAAGCTGGCAGGCGGACGAAAGAGAAAAGGAACGGTACAAAAAGAACTGTTTGATGGAATTGGAAAACTTAGATCCATCCGAAGTAAGGAAAAAGTATTTGACGCATCGGCAAATGTCTGGACGCTTGATACCTGGGAAAATGGAATCCTTGGAGTTGTGCGGGAACTGGAGGGCGAGCAGATGACAGCACTTTTTAATTTCGCAGAAGAGGACCGGACAGCCTGGATCGAAGAAGAGGGAGAGTATATGGATTTATATACCGGTAAAAAAGTCAGCCTTCAGGCAATAAAAATGGAAGGCCATTCCTTTGTATTAGCAAAGAAATGCTAAAGTAAGATAGAAAAGAGCAGGTAAGAAATTTTATCCTTTCTTACCTGCTTTTACTTTATTGGTTTTCCTGCATATCTTTCAGCATCTGGATAAGTTCCAAATCCTTTTCGGTAACACGGAAATTAGTGGTATAATTCCGTCCTTCCGGAGATTTGACGGAGATTTCGATGACGCTGTCTTTGCGGCATGCATCTCCTTTTACTGCATGAATAAAAGGCATAAATTTAGGATGCTGCTGTTGAAAAGTGGAAAATGCGGATTTCAGTTTTGCAAGCATTCCAAGCTGTTGAAAGTTAAGCGCCATAAAATACTCCTTTATAATTCAATATATACATTGAACCCTCCAAGGGTGTAATATGCTTTTTTATCTTCTGGTTTCAGATAAATGGAGAGAGCTTCCGGATTTTCTACAGCGTGTCCCTTTGCATTGCAGTCAGCGATCACACGTTCTGTGATAGCGGCTACAGTATATTCTGCACTCTGGTACTGAACATAGAATGCAGGATTTTTGGCAGGAACTTCTACTGGTACTTTGACTTCTTTTACAACTTCTTTTATCTCTACAACAGGAGTTGCTGTAGCCGGTGCTGATGATGTAGCTGTAGCAGTTACTGCTGATTCAAGTGTTCTTTTCTGTTTTTTCTTATCGATTCTTTTATTCATTATTATTACCCCTTTTTCAAATTGTACAACATCTATTATATTACTTTTATATGGAGAAGTCAAAATGGTATTTATCACAGATATTTTGCAGAAAATGAAAAAGGGTTGCGCATAATGGTGAGATATGAGTATAATGAGTATCGTGTAATTGGAGTATAACCGGGAGGAAAAGGTAGAATGAATAGAGCAGCATTATTTTTTGATATTGATGGGACCGTACTCAGTGAGATTACAAAAGAGATTCCCGCAAGTACGGTAGATGCACTTAAAAGGGCACACGACGCAGGACATTTTTTATTTATCAATACAGGAAGAACATACTGCAGTGTTCCGGTGGAACTGAAAAAACTTCCATTTGATGGATATTTGTGTGGATGTGGGATTTATTTTACATTTGATGAAGAAATTATTTTTGAAAAGCATCTGGATCCGAAGAGGGGCGATGAGATCGCTGATTATATGACAAAATGTCAGATTGATGGGATTTTTGAGGGAGCGGAAGATGTGTATTTCACTTCAAGAGTTTCAAGATTTGACAGATTGGAAAATACAAAAAAATACATTAATAACCGTGGACTTGGAATCGAGCGTTATATGGAACAGAGAAGATGTCCATATGATAAAATCTTTATTTATACGGATGAAAAAAGTGATGTAAAAGCATTTTTTGAATTTATCAAAGATGATATGGAAGTAATCGACCGTGGAAGTAATACGTTTGAATGTATCCTGAAGGGCTATACAAAAGGAACTGCGATTGACTGGGTACTGGAGCATTTTGGAATGACGAGAGATCAGTCATATGTATTTGGAGACAGCAGCAATGATCTGGCAATGTTCCAGCATGCCGGGCATGCGATTGCGATGGCGCGCATGACCAGGTGCTGGAACCTTATACAGAATTTATTACAAAGATCGTTGAAGAAGATGGAATTGCTTATGCGATGAAGAAATATGGACTGATCGATTAGAGAATCCTCCGATAAAGTGACAGAGAAAAATTCCTAAGATGCAGTAGCTTTTATAAGGTCATCAAGAGAAGCAAAATGATAACCCATTTCTTCCCATTTGGTGAGAAGTTCATCTAAGATTTCAGCGTTTGTAGAGGACGTACTGTGGAGTAAAACGATGGCACCGGGATGGATCCGCCCAAGCAGCTTTTCAAAAGCCTCTTCGTGGGATGGCTGGCTATCCTGATACCAGTCGACGTAGGCGAGACTCCAGAAGAAGGTATGATAGCCAAGATCCTGTGCCATTTTCAGGTTGGCTTCGCTGTATTTGCCTTGTGGTGGACGATAAAATCTGGAAATTTCCTGTCCGGTGATCTGCTGATACAGTTTTTCAACTGTCTGGATTTCTTCAGAAAAGGATTCCATTGTAGAAATCTGTGACATGTCTTTGTGATGCCAGGTGTGGTTGCCGATGGTGTTACCGGCAGCGAGGATCTGTTTGATAAGTTCTGGATTGCTTTCCAGAAGTGTGCCGACGACGAAGAACGTTGCCGGAGCCTGATGTTTCGTAAGAGCTTCCAGAATAGCCGGTGTATTTCCATTTTCATAACCGGCATCGAAAGTAAGGTAGATTACCTTTTCGCCGGTGTCCTGTGCGTAAAAGGCATCAAATTTTTTCAACTCGTCAAATGTGGCATTGCCGACAGGGGATCCCCATCCGTTTGGAAGCTGAGTCCCCAGTTGCCTTCAGAAGAGGTGGGAACAGCGGCTGGAAAGAAATGATCATGCAGAAATGCAGCGCCGGTTCCCACAAAGAAAGCCGCGAGGAAAAGAAAACAGATCCGTATAATATTTTTTGATTTTAATCTGGAAAACATAAAAGGAACTCCGATCGGATAGAAAACAGGTGATTGATAAAATATATGTGGAAATGGAAGGAAAAGAACCGAAATAGATAAAATAGCGGTCAGAAAATAAAGTGGACAAAAAGTAATCAAAAAGTAATCAAAAAATAAAAAAAAGGCTTGCATTTTTTCTGAGATGTGATATCATATTATTTGTCTTTAAGACGCGGGTGTAGTTCAATGGTAGAACACCAGCCTTCCAAGCTGGATACGTGGGTTCGATTCCCATCACCCGCTTTGTTATGCAATAAAGAAGAGAGAATGTAAGGAAAATTTTGTTTGACTTTTTGAAAAAGAGGCAATATAATTACAAGAAACGAGTAGCAAGTAAGCGTAAATCCAGTTTACCGGCTACTCGTTTTCATTTTGCAAAAATGAATATCGCCATGAAAAAGTGTGTAGCGTGTCAGCGTAAGTCCAGCTTATATGACAAGGTGCGCACTTTTTTTGTGCCAAAAAGAAAGGAGTTTAAAAAATGGCGGAAAGCAACAAGATGAAGGAGATGCCGGTGAATAAGCTGATGATCCAGATGGGAATCCCGATGATCTTATCCATGGCATTGCAGGCGGTCTATAACATTGTAGACAGTGCATTTGTAGGAAATATGAGAGTGGGCAGTGAAGCTGCACTAAATGCTCTGACACTGGTATTTCCGGTGCAGATGCTTATGGTCGCAGTAGGAATCGGAACGGGTGTCGGAACCAATGCACTTCTGGCAAGGACACTTGGTCAAGGGAAATAGTAAAAAAGCTGCAAAGGTAGCAGGAAACAGTCTGTTTCTGGGTGTGATCATTTATGTGGTCTGTTTATTATTTGGTATCTTTGGGGTGAAAGCATATATTTCATCGCAGACAGTAGATGCAGAAGTACTTGGAGATGGGAGTCAGCTATCTGAGGATATGCTGCGTAATCTCTTTTGGTATTATTTTCTTTTCTTTATTTGAAAAGTTATTACAGGCAACAGGACGTTCTCTTTATTCTACAATTGGACAGGTGGTTGGTGCTGTTGTAAATATCATTCTCGATCCGATTATGATCTACGGTATTGGTGCCCTGAAATGGGAGTGAAAGGAGCGGCTTATGCAACTGTAATTGGTCAGGTAGCATCCGCGGTATTACTGCTCATTTTTCATATCAAATTAAATAAGGAATTCGAGCATGGGGCGAAATACATGAAGCCGGATGCCGGCATTATCAAGGAGATCTATGCGATCGGACTTCCGGCAATTATTGCGCAGGCTCTGATGTCTATTATGGTTTATGTCATGAATCTGATTCTAAAATTCAATCCGTCAGCACAGACAGCTTATGGATTATTCTATAAAGTTCAGCAGTTTGTTCTGTTTCTTGCTTTTGGTCTGCGAGATGCGATCACTCCGATCATTGCATTTGCTTATGGAATGAGAAGCAAAAAGAGAATCCAGGATGGAATCAAATATGGTCTGATTTATACGGTTACATTGATGATTCTGGGAATTGTAATTACAGAGATTTTTCCCAGGGGGATTTGCAACGCTGTTTAATGCGGGACAGTCCAGAGAATATTTTATTGGAGCAATGAGAATAATCTCAGTCAGCTTTTTGTTTGCAGGAATCAATATTGCTTATCAGGGCATTTATCAGGCATTGAATGGTGGTATAGAGTCCCTTGTTATTTCGCTTTTGAGACAGCTCATTATAATACTGCCGCTGGCCGGAATTTTTTCTATGTTTGTCAGAAATGGACAGATGGGCATTTCATTAATCTGGTGGGCATTTCCGATTACTGAAATAATTTCATGCTTTGTAGGATATGTATTTTTAAAGAGAATCAGAAAAAATAAAGTAGATGTTTTGAATTAAGCAGGAGGAATCAGAGATGGCGAAAAGAATTATTACAATCAGTAGGAATTTGGAAGCGGCGGACGTTTTATCGGAGAAAGAAGCAGCGAAGAAACTTGGGATTGCTTATTATGATAAAAATATCATTAATGAGATTGCAGAGAAGTCCGGTTTATCTCCGGAATATGTTCAGGAAAATGCAGAATTATCTCCGAAAAAAGGATTATTTGCATATGCATTTGCCGGACGTGATATTACAGGAAAATCAGTAGAAGACATGGTGTATGAGGCACAGAGAAAGGTTATCTTAGAACTGGCTGATAAGGAATCTTGTGTGATTATCGGAAGAAATGCAGATTATATCCTGAAGGATCGGGACGATGTGCTGAATGTATTTATCCATGGGGATATGCCGGAAAAAACAAAGCGAATTATGGGGTTATATAATGTAGAAGAAAAGGAAGCTGTCAAAATGATGGCAGATACAGATAAAAGGCGTATGACGAATTATAATTTTTATACGGATCAGAAATGGGGAAAAACGAGCAATTATACGCTGTGTCTGAACAGCTCACAGCTTGGATATGACAGATGTGAAGCGATAATTATTGAGTGTGCAAAATAAAAATTTGCTTACATTTTTCAAAAAATAAAGTATAATTAGTATTGTAAAACCAAGTACGATTTACATGAAAATTAGGGATCATTTCATTCAAATTTACTGAGTGAAGGATCCCTTTTTCTATGTGACGTATCTTTAAATTGAAAGAGATGTAGTTATAATGAAAAGAATTAAAGCAGCTTGTATCACTTAGACATTGCTTTTTCAAATCATGATGGAGAAACGACAGAGTATGCAAAAAAAAGCGATTGTACAGGAGTGTGAAAAGTATAAAGCACAGTTAGAAAAGAGTGGAACAAAGTACAAAATTTTGTCAGAAAATATGATATTGCTGGAGAAGTGTAGTAAGAAAATCAGACGAATATATTTTTCCGAAGATTTGTCGTAAAAATGTGGTCAAATCAAGAAAATCGAGTGCGAAAGCAAGTGAAAAATCCCTGGGAAGCTGAGAGATACGCCATGCACAGCTCGGGAATAAATTCCCTCGCTGCCGGGCTGTCGCCCTATAAAATAGCAAAAATAGACGCCTTTGCAAGTTCGTTCACAAAATCTTCACAAAATAATTAGCACTCACTCCTTGTTATTACAGCGTAGCTTTTGTCTTAGTTCATAGAGTGCCGTAAAGTGCCTATTTACAGGCTTTTCACGGGTTTTATGAATTTATCATATTTCATCAAAAATCGTCAATATACAAAAAATTTGGTGTCAAAATTGGTGTCAAATAACCTTGATTTGAGATTTTGATGAGCAACACATCAGTATAAAAAATTGAATATTTCATAGATTATGGAACGCCTAAAATGACGTTCCTTTTCTATTTTCAGCCGTTCTTATTGGACGGCTATTTTATTACCCAAAATGAAAGGAGCATTAGATTTATGAAAAAGACATGGAAACGATTGTGTACGGGCTTCTTAGTTCTTGCAACTGTCGTTACTGCTTTACCGATTACACCTGTTCATGCAGAAAGCAAGCAATACTGGACGGAAAGTGCAGAGCGTGTCGGTATCATTAAAAAAGTAATGAATGACGGTTCTATCGGTTCGACATTCAATGAGGGTTATATGAAGTTGAGGGCAGAAACTGCCTATTGTATCGACATCAATACAGATTTTAAGAATGGCTACAAGACCAGAGCTGACGCAAGCTCACGCATGAGTTCAGACCAGATTTCAGATGTGGCGTTATCCTTAGAGTATGTCAAACAGTATGGCGAAGCTCACAAGGAATTTAACTACAAACAAGTCTATCTGTTGGAACAATGTGTCGTCTGGCAGAGATTGAGCGTACATCTTGGCTGGCAATGTGATAACGTGCGAGCTTCTTATGATGAAATTCCAAAGGCAACGCAGGACGAAGTTTTCTCTGGTGCTAGAGCCTTTGTCAAAGAAAATAAAAGAACTATAGAATGTGGCGGTTATATCTACTCTGGCGAGGGGCAGGAATTGGGACAATTCTGGGCGAAACTGAATGTCGGAAATGCGAAACTTCAAAAGGCTTCCAGTAATACCAGCATTACAGACGGTAACGGGAATTACTCTATCGCTGGTGCGACCTATGGTGTCTTTTCTGATAAGGACTGCACAAAACAGCACCCTTACGACTGATGAAAACGGAAACACAGATGTTGCAGAGGTAAAAGCAGGCACAGTCTATATCAAGGAATTATCCGCACCAGCAGGATATAAAGTGGATAAGACAATCTATCCATTAACAATCAAAGCTGGCGAAACAGCAACCTTGAATGTATCTGATACGCCGAAAGTAACGGACACTTTGATTGAACTTTTCAAGATTGATATGGAAACACAGAAAGACAATCCGCAGGGGAACGCTTCTCTAGCAGGTGCGGAATTTACATGGAAGTATTATGCAGGCTTTTATAATAAAGACCTCCCTGCCTGCCATGTACATGGGTTACAAAGACAATCGCTGAAACAGACGGCGACGGGACAACCCATTATATTACAAAATTAGCGGACGCTTACAAGGTATCTGGCGACAGCTTCTATATGCAGGACGGAAGGCGGTTCTTCCACTTGGAACGCTAACCGTTGAAACAAAGCTCCAAACGGCTACTTGTTAGACGGTGCATATATGCAGGCTGGCGATAAGTCCGAACAGATTAAGGGCTTATATGTAACACAGATTACCGAGGACGGCGACCTTGCCGTATTATCTGGAAGTAACCAGTTTTCCGTATCAGACAACGGATATACCGACCAGCTCCACAGTTACAGATGTGATTGTGTGGAGTATCGAACAGTTGGGAACGGACACTTTTTCTGCTACCTACGAGTAGATCAGCAGATAAAGAGGAGAACAGACAAGCAATTGAAAGCAACCTATACCGTAAAAGTCCATATAGACTGACGCGGGATATGGTAATCGTTCAGAACCCTACCCTTGCACCAGCAATCGAAAAATCAGACTATGAGCCAAAGACACCAGAAGCAGACGCAAGCGTGGACGCTGATACCGTAAATGACGCTACCTCATTTTTGGAAACATTCTTTAAGCTCTACCCGACAGCTACAGAAAAAGAACTTGCTTACTATGTATCGGGAAATGTGCTTGAACCTATCGGCAGGGACTACTTTTATTCTGAATTGGTAAACCCTATCTTTATAAAGGACGGCGACAATGTGAAAGTCAAGGTTGCGGTAAAATTCATTGATAATCAGACAAAGTCTACGCAGGTATCGCAGTATGAGCTTGTGCTACATAAGGATAGTAACTGGAAGATTGTAGGATAAATGATATAGCGTGCATTTCTTATCAGATTTGCACGCTTTTACAAAACGACAAGAAAACTGTGCAAAAATATTGACTTGTAATGACCGAATGCTATAATATAAATGACAAGTGTACTTGGTATTATTTGAAAGGAGCGTTATATAATGGATAAAGAAAAAATACTATCACAAAACAAAAAAGAGAATCTATATCTTGATGAATACGAAAAACATATTAAACTTCAAGGGAAATCTTTTGGCTTAATGTTTGTTTTATTTATCTGCATTTTAATTCTTTTCATTAAAGCAGTTTGTAAAGAACCTTACTATGACATAATGACAATTATTGGGTCTGTGGCATTTGGCTCTATGGGTTATGAAGCACATATTTCAAAAAATAAATCCAAATTTGTTATTGCTTTATTCTTTCTTCTATTTATGGGGTATTACTTTTATAAATTTTTAATGATAGGTTTATAGAATGGACGAACATTTAATTTTGCGAAACAGATTAAAAACTGTACGAAAAGAAAAAAAATTATCACAAACAGAATTAGCTGAACTAGTCGGGGTTTCTCGGAATACAATTAGTTCTATTGAAACTGGACAATTCAATCCAACAGCAAAATTGGCATTAGTGCTTTGTATAGCTTTAGATAAAAAATTTGAAGAATTATTTTATTTTGATTAAAGGAGAGAACGATTATGGAATTAGAGGAATTGATTGTTGAAATAGTTATAGGATTGTTTTTACTTTTTATATCTTATCAAATAGGAATAAAAGAGAATATTACTTTATTACATGGTTATCATTATACACAACTTGACCCTAAAGATAAAAAGGTGTTTACAAAAAAAATAGGAATAGGCACTTTACTGGTTAGTATTGGTATTCTTGTTATGCCGATTATCAATTTAATCTCTCATTCTGAATTAGGCTATTACATAGGTCTTATTTTGATTGTTGTAGGAGTGTTTTATATCATATTCATCATTGTAAAATACAATGGAAAACTTATTAGCTTTAAAAAGTAGAATTGAGGTATGAATATGATAGGACTGAACAAAAGAGATATAAAAAAGGCATTGGCTGAGCTGGTAAAGCTGGCGGTGTATCATTGGCTGATGTTCGGGCGGATATTGAAGCAACGATTGATGAAGCTATGAACAGTAACGACCCAGAAGTGCAGGCAAATTTTAAAAAGTATTTTGGAAATAAACGCCCTACACCAGAAGAATATATTTATATCATTACGAAAAAGACAAAGGCAAAATTATAATAAAAGGGTCGTGGAAATGCTTCACAGAATTGTGATCTGCATTATCACGGCTCTTTTACTCTCTGTTTACTTTCAAAACTGTAAGTGTAATTGAATACTGCCCTTGCTAATTTATTGTATTCCAAGCCGTCCTACTATTCAAGCAATGGACGGGGACGAAAAAGCGATTGAAAAAGATACTGGCATTGTATGACCCGTACATATCAAAGTGCTGTTTGCGTCCACTCTATGATGAATACGGCAATGTCTATATTGTTGTAGATATGGAGTTAAAGGGACTTATCCGAGAAGCACTTATCAAAATGATTTTAGGGTTTGATATTGCCTTAGAAATCGAAGAAGAATAAGCAGTTTTTAGCAGAGCATGGTTTAATGTCCCCCTCTTTCCTGCTCTGCCCCTGCTTTTACATGAAAGCAACACGCTTTCGCCACAGCTCTTTGACAACTGAATAAAGCAGACAGATACGTTTGTGAGATAGCGTACGGGACTGTACGCACGACCTTTAAAAGAAAGCGAGCGACCCACGCAGTGATCCGAGCGACTGTTGGAAGAACGTTTTGCCATAAACCTATCCTCACAGAATAATATACGTCCGCATGGTGCGGTTCTGCCCAAAGGTAATGGGAATAGTTGAGATACTAACGGAGCTTTCCAAAGCCGTCTGTCTGCTTTGATACGCTTTAAATAGACACACAGTAAAGGGGGTGTTACATTATGTTAAATACTGATGTGTTAAATGATGTGATGTTCCAGCGAGGTAAGGTGTTGGAATATGAATAAAACGAAGATAAGAGCAACGGAACAGCCGATTGCTGTTGATATAGAGGGACTGTCTGCTATGTTTATCTTGTGGTCGTGCTACTGCAAGAA
>SCPN01000060.1_pt1 | contig 13926 bp, 25 predicted proteins | sample 6106831 | NCBI WGS metagenome assembly SCPN01 (sample SAMN10720447, study PRJNA508395) | human gut metagenome | isolation source: Participant 1, 0 month
ATTGTCAATACTTGCCGTACAATAAGCATGTCTGCATCCAGCAGTTCTGCCAGTTTTCCTGCTGCAAGGTCTTTTCAATAACAGCACTGGCACCTTTAAGTTGTTGTCCTGCATTAATACCGGATTCGCTGCCTCCACAAACTACGATCTGGTCAGCATCGGACAATGCTTTGACCGCATCGATCTCCACGATATCCATTGGCTTTGGCGCTGCAACGATTCGTCTGTACCCGCCTTCTGTTTTGACAACGTGATTTTTCCTGCCTCGTTGCCTTCCGTCAGCAATAACGTCCAATGACTTTGCTTGGTTTGTAAAACGCCTCGTCATATGGATCAACCAATAACCCTGTAAGGATCGTAGAAACGGGTTTATGATTCCCTTGTTCAATAATTCCGCACGATCGCATTCTGTAAATCGTAACCGATATATCCCCTGGCTCATCGCAGAACATACAGACATTGGTGGTGCATATTCCGGATATAATTTACAAAATTCATTCATAGTATGGATCATACCGATCTGTGGTCCGTTACCGTGCGTGTGATCACAACCTGATAATCTTCACGGATAAAATCTGCCACCGCCTTTGCTGTTCGTTTCTTGTTGCTGTTCCTTTCTGTTGCAGGAAGTGTTGTTCCCAAAGCTTCATGTCCAAGAGCAATCACAATTTCTTCTTTTTCATCTCTACCATCCTCCGATGCACCTTTATATTCGCAGAACACCCGGAAAGTATCTCCGGGTGCTTTTGTGTCTTGTCTGACACTTATACTATTATTTTACCATGAACGATTTTGCAATGTCATTTTACATTCAGGCCGCAGGCATTCTACTGATTTATCTTCTTCCAGTTTCCTCCTGTGGCAAAACAAAGGAATCAATAACCTCCCACAGTTCATCCCTTCCCTGCTTTGTCTCGGAGGAGAATGGAATGATCACCGTACCCGGCTTTACTTTCAGCCCTTCGCGGATTGCTTTACATTCTTCTGGATCTGGCTTCGTTTGATCTATCAAGCTTTGTGGCGATGATAATCGGTGTAAATCCCTGATAAACCATCCAGTCATACATCATTTTATCGTTTGCAGACGGATCATGGCGGATATCAATCAGCAAAAAGACTGCCTGCAGTTTTTTTGAGGTATGGAGATAATTCTCGATCATTTTTCCCCATTTTTCCTTCTCACTGGCAGAGGTCTTCGCATATCCATAACCGGGCAGATCGACCAGATACATGGCATCGTTGACATTGTAAAAATTAATGGTCTGTGTCTTTCCCGGCTGCCGATGTTCTTGCGAGCGACTTGCGGTTTTAACAGCGCATTGATCATGGATGATTTTCCTACATTTGACTTTCCTGCAAATTCAACTTCATTAAAATGGATTGTCCGGTATTTTACTAGTGATACCACAGACAGTCTCCAAATTTACACTTCTAATTACCATTGTCTTTTCCTCTTCTTAATTTACTTCTTTGCAAACGCCACATCCAGCACGTCTTTCATCTGCTCTACAAACACGATTTTCAGACCTTTTGATCTCCGGTGAAATCTCATCAATATCCCTTCATTCTTCTTCTTTGCTACACAGATGGTCTTAATTCCTGCATTTTGGCTGCCAGTGTTTTTCCTTCAGTCCACCGATTGGAAGCACACTGCCGCGAAGTGTAATCTCACCTGTCATTGCGACATCAGCGCGGACTGGTGTCTTCGTGATCGCTGACAACATGGCTGTCGCCATCGTGATTCCGGCAGACGGTCCATCCGTTCCGCACTTCCTCCGGGATGTGGATATGGATGTCATTCTCCGAAAACTTTTCGGAATATGATACTCTTCACTGACAGAACGAATATAGCTGATTCCCGCCTGTGCAGATTCCTTCATCACATCTCCCAGCTGTCCGGTCAGCTGGAACTCACCTTTTCCCGGCATGATGTTGACTTCAATCTCTAAAGTATTCCACCAACGCTTGTCCATGCAAGTCCACGGACGATTCCTACTTCATCCGTATCATTTTTCTTGAACTGTATTTCTTGCCGAGGAACCTTTCAAGATTCTGTTCTGTAACTTTAATCTTCTCTTTTTCTCCCTCGTAAAGCGGTCTTGCTGCTTTTCTGCAGATCTCACCAAGCTTACGTTCAAGATTACGCACACCGGCTTCCCTTGTGTAACCACTGATAATCTTTGCCATCGCTTTGTCTGTGATGGCGAGCTGTTCCGGTCTGATCCCATTGCGCTCCATCTGCTTTGTGAGCAGATGCTCTTTTGCAATATGAAGCTTCTCATTCTCTGTGTAGCTGGTCACCTCGATCAGTTCCATACGGTCTAACAGCGGTCTTGGGATATCCTGCACCGAGTTTGCTGTTGCAATAAACAGCACTTCTGAAAGATCGATCGGTATCTCGACATAATGATCCGGAACTTCTTATTCTGCTCCGCATCAAGCACTTCCAGCAATGCAGACGCCGTATCCCCTTTGTAATCGCTGCTCATCTTATCGATCTCATCTAACAGCATGAGCGGATTTTTCACGCTTCCGGCCGCAGTCCGTTCACGATACGTCCCGGTTCCGACATAAGTTCTTCGGTGGCCGCGGATTTCTGCCTCATCCCGACACCGCCGAGACTGATCCGCACATATTTTTATCTAACGCTTTTGGACCGGGCAATACTCGTTTTACCGGTTCCCGGCGGTCCTACCAGACAGATGATCGGGCTTTCGCCCTTGCTGGGATTGCGGACAGCCAGAAATTCCAACATACGCTCTTTATCACTTTTCCGTGCCGTAATGATCCGCATTTAAAATCTGCTCGGCATTCTTCAGATCCTTGTTATCTCTGGATGTCTTATTCCACGGAAGTCCAAAAGTGTTTCAATATACCCTCTCGCCACGAAGCGCGCCTCTCAGAGGAGCTGGACTGATATTTTTAAAACGGTCGATCTCTTTTGATCTCTTTACTTCTTTGTCTGCCTTGATTTTGCCCAGAGCATCCATAAAGTGATCTGCGTCTGATTCCGTATTGCATTCTTCGCCAAGCCCTCACGGATTACTTTCATCTGCTCTCTCAGCAGATATTCTTTCTGGTTTTATCCATGCCTTGACTTTCGCCTGAAAATCATTCTTGATGGCTATGATCTCGATCTCTTTAATAAGAGTGCCATCAGAACCTCATAACGTCTGGCCATAGAAACCGCATCTAAGATTTTCTTGTTTTTCCTCAAAATGTACCGGAAGGCTGTTGGCAAAGTTGATTCATCAGTTTTTCCAGATCTGTGATCTCACTTAACTGGCGTTGCAGCTCTTTTCCCCATTTTGGGATTTACACGAACATATTTACCAAATGTTCCTGAATGCTCCGAAGTATTTGCCTCCTTCTGCTTCTTCTGGCAGTCCGTCATCCACTTCCTGTCAACTGAATGATCTCCTCCGCAAGCAGATAGTCCGGATTTTCAAGAAAGCGACAATGGCGTCTCGTTTCTTCTACCAAAACGTACAATATTATTTTGTAACTTAATTACCCGCTTTACTCCTCAGCAATGATCCTGATCTTAAATAAGTCCGATATCAGGATTTTCCTTCGCTCCACATCTTTCTGTGCCACAAGAAAATTCTGCTCAACCATCATCGCCTCTTCCACTGCCTTGATGGATTTTGCATTTCATTTACGTCAAAATGGCTACCATTCCCGGCAGGATCACCATTCCACGAAGGGCAACCGCAGGCATTTTCATAATCATTGTATCCATTTCTATAATTTTTATCTGTAACAGCTTTCCTGTTGCTATCTTTGTTTAAGAAGCCCGCTCTAACTTCAACAACAAGTGCTTTTTCTTCTTTCTCTTCAATTGCAAGATTCTTTTTCTACATCTTCTTTGGTGATTCCTTACATTTTTAAATGCTCATCGGATGGAATATGATATATTAATCTAATGTAACAGCCTCCATGATTGCACGAAGACCACGCGCTCCGGTCTTTCAAGCTTTGTCCACGATTGCTTCGAGTGCATCCCCCACAAATTCAGACTGACACCGTCTAATCTAAAACAGCTTTTAAAATTGTTTTACATGCATTCTTTTCGGTTTCGCATAAGATACGGATCATCGCATCCTTATCTAATACATATCCAGTGTTACATACCGGCACATGACCGATAAATTCAGGGATGAGTCCGAATTTTCACAAAACTCGAAGTACATGTTTAATACTCTACATTGAAATTTCATCTTTAAGGTACTTCTGGCATTAAATCCAATGGATTTCTGGTCGAGACGTGCCTCAATGATCTCTCCAATCCATCAAAAGCACCACCACAGATAAATAAAATATTGGTAGTATCAATCGACTGTTCCTGCTGCAGGATGTTTCTTTCCACCCTGCGGGCGGAACAGAATAAATCGTTCCCTCTAAAACTTAAGTAACGCCTGCTGTAACCCTCGCCGGAAACGTTCCTTGTGATGGAAACGTTCTCAGATTTTTTCGTAATCTTGTCAATCAATGCATGATCGTGCTGTGCACGCTCAATATCATAATCAGCAGCCTGGATCAGTTTCAAAGGATATTCTCGACATCTACCCACATAACCTGCCTCGGTAAGTGTGGTTGCATCTGCGATTGCAACGGAACATTCAACACTCTCGCCAAAGTCTGTGCAAAAGTGTTTTACCGGTTGGTGGTCAGGATAAGAATATTACTCTTCTGCAATTCTACATCTGAATCTGATCCTGCCATAATTCTCTTGTAATGATTATAAACTGCAACGGACAAACTTTTCGCTTTATCCCGCCAATGACGTAATTTCGTCTAAAATGCCTTTCATCTCCTCCGGCTTGATCAGATTGACTGCTCCGCAGGCGGCTTCAGACTTTTCCGTCAAATTCATCATTCTCCAACTCTTCGTCTATAATCTCGGCGCAAACGTCTACACACAATCACAGATATAGTTCCGTTTGGTCCCGCGATCAGTTTACGGACCTGGTCCTGTGTCTTACCGCAAAATGAGCAGCGCAGTCTCTCGTCATTTTCCCCGTCATTTCTTATTCTCCAATGTCTCTATTTATTAGCGGCTTGTGATCACATTATCGATCAGTCCGTATTCCATTGCTTCCTGAGCAGACATATAATGATCTCTCTGTGTCCGCTGCGATCACGTCATAAGGTTTTCCGGTGTTTGCAGCTAAAATCCATTTAATTTCTTCTTTGTCTTTAAAATATTTTCCGCCGGATCTGATCTCCGTTGCCTGACCCTTTGCACCGCCAGATGGCTGATGAATCATAATCTCTGCATTTGGAAGAGCAAGTCTCTTGCCCTTTGCTCCGCCTGCAATAAAGGAATGCTCCCATGCTGGCTGCCATACCGATACAGATGGTAGATACATCGCATTTGATGTACTGCATCGTATCATAAATAGCAAGACCTGCTGTTACCATTCCACCCGGGGAATTGATATATAAATGAATATCTTTTCCAGGATCCTCGGACTCTAAGAAAAGTAACTGTGCAACCACAAGGCTTGCTGTTGTCTCATTCACTTCTTCTCCCAGGAAAATAATTCTATCTTTTAATAATCTGGAGTAAATATCGTAATTACGCTCTCCTCTGCTTGTCTGTTCAATGACGTAAGGTACTAAACTCATATCTCTTACCTGCCCTTTCTTTTCATAAATATGATCTGGATCGCACTATCATGGGATCCGCACTTCTTTCACTATTGCAATATATCGGTCATACACTGCACTGATAAATATTATCCCACAAATACAGGGACGTTGGAATAGGAAAAAACATGTTTTATGAAAAATTAATATCTTGTTCGAATTTTAAAAAATACTGAACTTTTTTCTCATCAAATGCATTCTGCCATAATTCAAACAGAGGCTCATAGAGCCAGCTGGATATCCGGTCTGTATTATTGCTGTGCTGTGCTCCGGAATTATTCTTCTGTTCCTTCTTGGCTTCAGCTTCTTTTTCTTTCTTTGTCTTAGCTTTTGCTCTTTCTTTTACGTTCTCCATAATTAAGTCAACTGCTTTTGTCACAGATAAATCTCTCTTAATGGATTCTTTCTCAGCTTCTCCTAAGTACTCTTTTAACTTGTCAGCTTCCATTCCGTACTGAGCTGCCATTTTCTAATTTCTGCATTGATCTCATCTTCAGAAACTTCGATATTCTCATCTTTTGCGATCTGTTCTAATACAAGGCTGCTCTTGATACGTGTCTCAGCTTCCGGACGAACCTGCTCTTTTAATCCGTCGATTGTCATACCGGAGAACTGCATGTACTGCTCCATGGACAGACCGCTCAGGTGATTCTCTGTGCGAACTCATTGATCATGTTCTCGCACTGTGTCTCGATCATAGCTTCCGGGATCTCCATTGTGGATTTGTCGATGATCTTCTTGATTGCTTCATCTTCTTTTGTACGTTTTGCTTCGTTCTCTTTCTCAACTTCAAGATGTTTTCTTAAGTCTTCTGTACTCAGCTAATGTATCAAACTCAGATACTTCAGAAGCAAATTCATCATTTAACTCGGAAGTTCTTTTGCTTTGATCTCGTTAATCTTAACTTTGAATACGGCTGGTTTTCCAGCTAAATCAGTGCCTGATATTTCTCTGGGAAAGTAACGTTAACTTCTACTTCATCCCCTGCATTGTGTCCTACTAACTGATCTTCGAATGTATCGATGAAAGAGTGGGAACCGATCTCTAATGGATGATTCTCTCCTTTACCACCTTCAAATGCAATGCCGTCAACAAATCCTTCGAAATCGATGACTGCTGTATCACCGTTTGCAACTGGTCTGTCTGTTACAGTTACAGTTCTGGAGTTCTTCTGCTGCTCTTTCTCAAGTGCTGCTTCTACTTCTTCGTTACAGTTGTGTCGATCTTAGTTACCTGAACACCTTTGTATTTTCCAAGTGTTACTTCTGGTCTTACAGCCACTTCTGCTGTGAAGATGAAAGGTTTTCCGGATTCGATCTGAACAATGTCGATTGTTGGTCTGGAAACGATGTCCTCTTTGCTCTCTTCCATAGCTGCTGCATAATTATCCTGAATTAAGATGTTTGCTGCTTCTTCATAAAATACAGCTGCACCGTACATTTTCTCGATCATAGCTCTTGGAACTTTACCTTTACGGAAACCAGGGATGCTGATTTTGTTCTTCTCTTTCATGTAAGCAGCCTGTAAGCTTTTTCTACTTCTTCTGCCGGTACTTCAACAGTAAGTTTTGCCATGTTTTTCTAATTTTCAACCTGTACACTCATTATAATGATTTTCCTCCTTATATATATAAAATATCCATGTACATTTCACGCTTAATGCGCTAATCGAGCCACGTCCAAAGTCGCATAAACCCGCGGTTTTTCTGGCTCTGCCTAAAAATGGGCGTACTACGACTATCGCAGTCATTCTAGGATTATAGCACACACTTTTGCAAAATACCAGTGTTTTTTATGGTTTTACGAGGTTTTCTGCGATTTCTGTGTTTTTGCCATGTAATTTATCATATATGACATTGCAAACTACCGTATAAAGAGACGCAATAACATTGATTCCAGACCGAAGCAGCAGTGCCATCGGCAGTCCGAATAATGAAGCTGCAATTGCCAGCGCTCCAAACGTGTTAAAAACCGTCTGCCATTTATATCCGGCAGAATAACCCACGCCGATTCCACCAATAATTCCGATCATACTTCTTCCTGACTCGGCAGTATCAGATAAAGGACGAGAAACAGCGCACATCCGACCATATTAAACACGCCCCTGTCCACCGCCCTCATTTTTCCATCCTCTGTAAATGGAAGGCAGACTGACATACATGCGATCCCTGCCCACATTGCTCTCGGAAGTCCAAAGCAGTGAAACGATCAGCATTGCACTTGAGACGATCAGTGTCAGTTTCAGATACCATTGGTTTCTCGCAGACCGAACATCAAATTCCTGGAATAAATCCTTAAATGTCCTGCGATAAGGTCTGTTTTTCTGATTTTTATAAAAAACCGCCATGCACACAAGCATTCCCGCCGTAAGTCCAATCACCCGCATCTCAAAAGCTCTGCCACTCACATCATATCCATATAAGAGCAGATACCCGAGCACAAACGTGGAATGATTATGCATAATGACATTGTGACACCCAAAATCATAGAAGCAGGATACAGACACAATTTATAAAAATGCTCCCACCGGAGATACCATATTTGCCAGTCGCGGGCCAGCCATCATGATTATAAATATTCCCACAATGGACAACAATCCATGACTCGTCGTATGCCAAAATCTGCCTGTCTCAGCACAAGCAGCGCCAACAGAACCGTTACTCCTACAACGCTATTTTCCTGTCCTGTCAATTTTGTATACAATGTGACAACCGCCACACAAAAAGCCATAACAAGATATACTTTAAAATTATAGATAAGAATATGACGCCATTTTTCTTTTTGTCTGTCGTATTTTGATCAACTGTTTTGAACCGGCAGAACTAAGCTGTAACTCCTGATAAAATGTCATTTTGTTGTTCTCCTTCTCTTTGAATCAGCAAGCAAAGCGAAGAGTACTATACTTCAAAACATGGAGTCTGGCAAGTATAAAACCTCATTTTAGAAAAATTTTGGAATGTTTACTTTTTTTTCATATAGAAATATTTTCCGAACAGACTTGATTTATGCTAAAATGTGATTATCTGGAAAGGTCTGTACAAATGAGGAGAAAACTATGGCAGTCACAAAATCCAACGAAAGAACAAAATATGAGCTGGCAGATGCCATGAAACGCTGTATGAAAACTGCACCTGTAGAAAAAATCACTGTGAAGGAAATTGTAGAGGCATGCGGTGTCACAAGACAGACTTTTTACCGTAATTTTCAGGATAAATATGACCTCATCAACTGGTATTTTGACAAAATTCTCTTAGAATCCTTTGAACATATGGGGGAAGGAAAATCTGTCTATGAAGGTCTTGTAAATAAATTTACCTATATTCAGGAAGAAAAGCTGTTTTTCAAGGCTGCATTTAAAAACGATGACCAGAATTGTCTGCGCGATCATGATTTCCAGTTGATCACCGCTTTCTATACGGATCAGATTGAAAGCCGTACCGGCAAAAAGATTTCTCCGCATCTGCAGTTTCAATTAGAAATGTACTGTCAGGGTTCTATCTTTATGACCGTTCAGTGGGTACTTACCGGAAATGCACACCGGAAGAACTGGCCAGATCACTGGCTGGCGCTATGCTTCGGCAGAACTGGTGATGTATTCCGTGAGGTTGGACTGATATAAACCGGAGTTTAACGGACGTAGTGCCGCAGGTGCTGTTAATTGCCGTAGGTTATGTCAATTGCGTCCAACAAAGTGTATAATCGGTAAAAAGAAATGTTTGTTTTCAGGGAGCGTTGGCTGTTTCGCTGGCACTACTAAAAAGTATCTTATCTCCATGGCTCAAAGGTCTCATATTTGTCTGTCTTTGAAATCGTTATGAATGACTTGTGAGGACGCCGCCCCCAAAATACGCTATGAATTGCAAATCCGTTCTATATTTTATTAACCACGACTGTGGGATGGTATGCAATATCCAGATGTGAAAATCCGCAATCCAGATGATGCGGCAAAACTCAAAGGGCACATCTCCGGAGTTTCATCTAAATTGCCGCTCGTATTCTGGATTGACGGATTTTCACATTGGATACTGCATGCCACACAGTCATTGTAAGTAAAAGAAAACGATTTGTTTTCAAATAGTTTTTTGGCTATCGAAGATGGGATTGCGATTTCAAAAGACAATGTCAATTGGATTTTTGAAATCACGATGGATACTTTCTTAATGTTGCCAGCGACAACAAGCGGAAGGCTCCTGAAAACAAACAGTTCTATTTTATAATTCTACTTGTTGGCATGCAATTGACATAACCTGCGGGAACCGTAACACCACCCACAAGCGGCAGTTCATAAGTTAAACTCCGGTTTTACATTAATTTACGGAACAATGCTTTTAAGTCCCTCTACACTTGCATCTTTTGATTACCTGGTGCGCATGCATCTGCGTGTGCAGACTCAGCAAGGAAATCTAAATCTTCTTCAAAGCTTCCAGTTTTGTTGGAATACCAACATCAATAGATAATTTCTGTACAGCATCTACTCTTTACGGTACTCTTCCACAGACATATCATCCACACCTTTTACCCCATTGCACGGGCAATCTCACGATATTTTTCACCTGTGCAGTCTGCATTATACTCCATAACGATTGGAAGCATCATCGCACATGCAACTCCGTGTATCATAAACTGCACCTAAAGTATGAGCCATAGAATGAGCAATTCCAAGACCTACATTTGAGAATCCCATTCCTGCGATATACTGTCAAGTGCCATGCCTTCACGGCCTCTCTTTTCATTGGCAACTGCACTTCTTAACGATCTGGAAATGATTTCAATGGCTTTTAAGTGGAACATATCTGTCATTTCCCATGCAGCTTTTGTTGTATATCCTTCAATGGCATGTGTCAAAGCATCCATACCGGTAGATGCTGTTAATCCCTTTAGGCATGGAAGACATCATATCTGGATCAACAATTGCAATGATCGGCATATCATGTGGATCTACGCAGACAAATTTTTCTTCTCTCAACATCTGTAATAACATAGTTGATGGTAACTTTCTGCTGTACCTGCTGTTGTTGGTACTATGATGATCGGTACACAAGGTTTCTTTGTAGGAGCAACGCCTTCGAGACTTCTTACATCTTCAAACCTGATTTGCAATGATAATTCCGATTGCTTTGGAAAGTATCCATGGAAGATCCTCCGCCAATTGCGATAAGATAATCTGCACCGGATTTTTTGAATGCCTCTACACCATGCTGTACGTTTTCAATGGTTGGTTTGCTTTGATATCAGAATAAATTTCATAAGCAAGACCATTTTTATCAAGAACATCTGTCACTTTCTTTGTCACACCAAATTTGATCAGATCTGGATCGGAACATACAAAAGCTTTTTTGAAATCATGTGCCTTTGCTTCATTTGCGATCTCTTCAATCGCACCTGCTCCGTGATAAGATGTTTCGTTTAACATAATTCTGTTTGCCATAATAACTCTTCTCCTTTTTTCAATCTGTTGTTAATAAGTTTTCGAAACTGAAATCCATTAACATACATACTCTTTCGTATGTTATTTTTTCACATTTCTACTTCCTATTGTAGCAAAGAATTTAGAAAAGATAAGTTACAAACATCTAAAAATGTAACAACTTTTCAACAAACGAAAACTCTGTCCTGTACCAGTTTTGCACTCCGAATGCCGCATACTCCTCATTTGTCATGTCCTTAAAATATGACTGCACCACCCGTGCAATTCCATTGTGCGCCACCAGTATGTAGGTCTTATCCTGCTGCTCCTTTAGCTCATCCAGCAGATTATAAATGCGCTGTGCCAGTTCAAACATGGATTCTCCATTGCCATAGCGGTTCAAAAAATCTTTCTTTGCCTTTAAAAATTCCGGCGCATTGCGCGGTGAAGTCCCCTCCCACACGCCAAAATTCTGCTCGATCAGTCTCGGTTCCATATGTGCCGGGATTCCTGTCATTTCGCTGATATGTTTTGCAGTGTCTGCCGCCCGAAGCAGTGGAGAATATAAAATTTCATCTGCTTTGATGCCATCTGCCACGATCTTTTTCCCAGTTTCCACCGCCTGTTCATGACCTCTCTTCGTGAGCGGAATATCTGTTCTTCCGCAAATTTTGTCTGCTACATTCCATTCGCTTTCGCCATGTCGTACAAAATACAATTTACTCATTTTTCTGCTCCTGATATTATTCCATACTCTTAACCCAGCTCTGCAAACTGCGCCATATAAAGCTTATAATAAGCTCCTTTTTTCTCCATCAGTTCCGCCGGGCTTCCCTGCTCTAAAATACCGCCCTTGTCAATCACAAAAATACGGTCTGCATTCTGGATGGTCGACAGACGGTGTGCAATGACAAAACTCGTTCTTCCGGCAAGCAGCGCCTCGATCCCTCTCTGCACTAAAATCTCGGTGTGCGTGTCAATGCTTGAAGTTGCCTCATCTAAGATCAGGATTTTTGGCATGGAAACCATTGTTCTTGCAAATGCGATCAGCTGGCGCTGTCCGATGGAAGTCCTGCTCCGTGCTCTTTCAGTTCAGTGTCATAGCCTTTTTCCATTTTCATGATAAAATCATGTGCGTTGACAGCCTTCGCTGCTGCGATCACCTCTTCGTCGGTGGCATCCAGTTTTCCATATAAAATGTTGTCCTTCACTGTTCCGTGGAAAAATGAAATTATCCTGTGTCATGGCCATCTGTCTGCGCAGACTGTTCATAGATACTTTCGTCAGGTCATATCCGTCAATTAAGATTTTTCCCTGCTCAATATCATAAAAACGGCTGATCAGATTGACGATCGTTGTTTTTCCTGCGCCCGTCGGTCCGACAAGTGCAATCGTCTCACCCGGCTTCACGACAAAATTGACATCCTCTAACACCTTCGTCTCCGCCGGTGTTCTATCATAGGTGAATCAACATGCGAAAATGTCACTTCACCTTTCACTTCCGGCAGTTCTTCTACATCTTTTGCATCCGTGATGTCCGGTTCGGTATCCAGAATATCAAAGATCCTCTCTGCCGCTGTCAGGTTTGTGACCAGATTGTTGTAAAAGTTACTCAGATTCATGATTGGGTTCCAGAACATATTAATATAGCTTCCGAACGCCACTAAAAGTCCGACGGATACTTTTTCAAATCCAAGGAAACGGATACCGACCAGATATAGCATCATCGCTCCGATGCCCCAGCAGAAGTCAATGACCGGTCCGAACATATCTGCAAAAATGACTGCATCCACAAATGCATTGCGGTGTTCATCCGTCAGGTTCTCAAAAATTTCTTTTGTCTCGTCCTCCGCACCAAAACTCTGCACTACATTCATCCCCGCAATGTCCTCATGCACGTAGGCATTTAGGTTGGATGATTTTTTACGGTAAATCTGCCATCTCTTATGAGATATTTTCTGCACCAGAAAAATACCGGCGATCATGATTGGGATCGTGCTTAAGGATGCCAGTGCCAGACGCCAGTCTTTTACCATCATGATCACGACAACACCGATGACGGTGATAAATTCCGGGATCAGAGTCGTGACCATATTCGTCAGGACATCTTTCAGTGAATTGACATCTCCGATGATTCTTGCAAGAATTTTTCCGGTCGGTCTGCTGTCAAAAAACGAGAAAGATAATGTCTGGATATGCTCGTATAAATCCTGTCGGATCTTTAATAATATTTTATTGGAAATCACGGACATACTGTACATTCTTACTTTTACGAGAATGATAAAAAGAACGTTCAGTGCGAGCGCAAAAATTCCAAGTGCGATCAGTCCTTTAAAATCTGACTGCGCTATGTAATGATCGATCGCCTCTTCGATCAGCAATGGGTTTACCAGTGAGATTCCTACGGTAATCCCATACAGAATAAACGCCGGCAATCGCTAATTTATAATCGAACAAATAGGAAAGCAGCCGGCTTAAAATCTTCTTTTTGTCGGTGTTTTCCATATATTCGTCTTCACGAAATGAATTGACTGCCATGGTAGCCTCCTTCTGTGTTATATTTAAATCAGGTCAAAATTCCAGCGAAGCCCTGCCTTCGCTATATATGTCATTTTATATTTTTATTTCCAGCTTCTGCATGGCACACTTTTTAAGATGCCAGATATCCGCCGTACTGTGCCATATAAGTGTCATAATACAGTCCCTTCTTTGCAAGCTCCTCATGTGTGCCGCGCTCTGCGATCCTGCCATCCTGCAGATAAATGATCTCATCTGCGTGGCAGACCACTGCTGAAATGCGGTGTGCAATGATGATTTTCGTCGTGTCTTTCAGACTGTTTAATGTCTTCTCATGGATCTCCAACCCAA
>SCPN01001045.1_pt1 | contig 13800 bp, 15 predicted proteins | sample 6106831 | NCBI WGS metagenome assembly SCPN01 (sample SAMN10720447, study PRJNA508395) | human gut metagenome | isolation source: Participant 1, 0 month
GAAAATGGCTGCGCACATCTGCACAGCCATTAATATTATAAAAGATAAATTAAGCTTCTTTCTTTTCCCAGATTCTAAGAGTTGAGATAAGCTTCTCCTTTGTATCAGCATCAAGCTTCTGGACAATCTGCATAATCTCATTGTCAAGAGCTGTATTCTGATAGCTCTTATCAACGCTGCCTGCAAGGTAATCAAGAGATACACCTGTAAGTTCAGCATAATATGATAACATTCTTAATGTCATAAGGTTTCTTCCATTTTCAACATTGCTGATGTATCCAGGAGTAACATCGAGTGCCTTTGCAACATCTTCCTGTGTTAATCCGTGAGAAATTCTTAACTTTTTAACTTTTGCTCCTAAATCGCTTTCCATTATCTTATAACCTCCAGTAATGCGTATTTTCACCAGACAAAATCACAGTGGATTTTATCAACGGAATGTTTTTTATTTATTTGCATTATACAATAAAAACATTGCCTTGAAAAGTGGTATTTTAAAAATTTTTTTTATTTTTTATTTGCTCTGTATCTTAATGTTGAATCAAGAATCTTTTTACGGATTCTTAAATGATTAGGTGTAACTTCGAGAAGTTCATCTGTATCAATATAATCAAGAGCCTGCTCAAGACTTAAAATCTTAGGCGGAACGAGTCTTAATGCTTCATCGGCACTTGAAGAACGTGTGTTAGTAAGGTGCTTTGTCTTACATACGTTTACCTCAATATCCTCTGTACGTGGGTTTTCGCCGACAATCATACCGGCATAAACCTTCTCACCAGGTCCGATGAAAAGAGTACCGCGGTCCTGTGCGTTGAAAAGACCGTAAGTTACAGCTTCACCATCTTCATATGCAATAAGGGAACCGGTCTTTCTGTATGAAATATCACCCTTATATGGTTCATATCCTTCAAATGAAGTATTGATGATACCATTACCTTTAGTATCTGTAAGGAATTCGCCACGGTAACCGATAAGTCCTCTTGAAGGGATAGAGAACTGTAATCTTGTATAACCACCATTGATAGGTGTCATTCCAAGAAGTTCACCCTTTCTCTGGCTGAGCTTCTGGATTACAGAACCTGAGAATTCGTCAGGAACATCAATATAAGCAAGTTCCATTGGCTCAAGCTTTCTGCCACGCTCATCAGTATGATATAAAACTTCTGCTTTACTTACAGCAAATTCATATCCTTCACGTCTCATATTTTCAATAAGAACAGAAAGATGAAGTTCGCCTCGTCCTGAAACCTTGAATGAATTTTCAGAACCCGGATTATCCTCAACACGAAGGCTGACATCAGTATTTAATTCCCTGAAAAGTCTGTCACGGATATGTCTTGATGTTACAAACTTGCCTTCCTTGCCGGCAAGAGGGCTGTCATTAACCATAAAGTCCATAGAGAGAGTAGGCTCTGAAATCTTCTGGAACGGAATGGCAACAGGATTGTCAACTGAACAGAGTGTATCACCGATATGGATATCTGCGATACCTGATACAGCTACGATATCACCAAATGATGCCTCGTTTACCTCAACTTTGTTAAGTCCGTTGAAAGTATAGAGCTTTGTTACACGTACTCTCTTCTTAACAGAAGGGTCATGATGGTTTACAATCATAACTTCCTGATTAACCTTGAGGCTGCCGTTATCAATCTTACCTACACCGATACGACCGACGAATTCGTTGTAATCAATAGTAGATATAAGCATCTGTGTGTCTGCATCAGGGTCACCTTCAGGTGCTGGAATGTTATTAACGATACATTCAAATAATGGCTGCATGTCTTTTCTTTCATCATTAAGGTCTGCCATAGCATAACCTGATTTTGCTGATGCAAAGATAAATGGGCAGTCGAGCTGGTCTTCATTGGCATCAAGGTCAATGAAAAGTTCAAGTATTTCGTCGATAACTTCATTAGGTCTTGCTTCAGGACGGTCAATCTTGTTGATACAAACAATAACTGACAGGTCAAGGTCAAGAGCCTTCTGGAGTACGAACTTAGTCTGAGGCATTACACCCTCAAAAGCATCAACAACAAGAATAACACCATTTACCATCTTGAGAACTCGCTCAACTTCTCCGCCGAAATCGGCATGGCCCGGTGTATCAATGATATTGATTTTTGTGTCTTTATAAGTGATGGCTGTATTTTTTGAAAGAATAGTGATACCACGTTCCCTTTCAATATCATTAGAGTCCATCACACGTTCTGCAACTTCCTGATTCTCACGGAAAGTACCGCTCTGCTTTAAAAGTTCGTCAACCAGTGTTGTCTTACCGTGGTCAACGTGAGCGATAATAGCAATGTTACGTATGTCTTCACGCTTTGTCTTCATAATTATAGTCCTTTCTTAGTTCTGCAATATCTCCGTATATAAGGATTCCCAAATAAAAAGAGAATATAGCGGGTAAGATATAATTAGCAACTTTTATATTCTATCACAATATTACCAAATTACAATAGTGAACATATAAAAGTGATTGTATATTTATAGGAACAATTTTATTAAATTATATTGTGAAAATATGAAAAAATCATAAAATGTGTTCTGAACGTGAAAATGGACATAAAAAATTCATATTTTTTTGTAATAATCTGAATCACTGATACATATACATTTTAAGAACACAAAATTAAAGCACAATACCGGGGATGTATCCGGAAAAGAAGGGAGAAATACATTATGCTTGATAAGGTGATTGAAAACAACAGGGTTAGTATTATTGGAGAGGTGGTCTCAGAGTTCCAATTCAGCCATGAGGTATTTGGAGAGGGCTTTTACCTTGTGAATGTATCGGTTGACAGACTTAGTGATATGGTTGATATCATACCGCTTATGATTTCTGAAAGGCTTATTGATGTGACAAAAGATTACAGAGGCATGAAGATTGAAGTATCAGGACAGTTCCGTTCTTATAACAGACATGAGGGACTTAAAAACAAACTGATACTATCAATATTTGTAAGAGAACTTCAGTTTGTAGAAGATGACGACATGCCGCAGGAACAGTCAAAATCAAATCAGATATATCTTGACGGATATGTATGCAAGCCGCCGATTTACAGGAAAACTCCGCTCGGAAGAGAAATAGCCGATATATTAATCGCAGTCAATCGTCCGTATGGCAAATCAGATTACATACCATGTATCGCATGGGGACGAAATGCGAGATTCGCATCAACAATAGAAGTTGGAGGCCATCTTCAGGTTCAGGGAAGAGTTCAGAGCCGTGAATACACGAAAAAAATCAACGAGGAAGAGACAGAGAAGCGAGTTGCTTATGAAGTGTCTGTAAGTAAGATTGATTTTGTTGAAGACGAAGAATAGAATAAATTCATAAAGATTATTTAACGCCATAAGTTGACATCAAAAGTGTTAAGTGATATAGTCAACATAAGTCAGATAATTTAAGTAGAGGTCGCATTGTTTATCAGTATTCCTATGGATGCCGCGGCAGGCAGTTGAAGCAGGGAAGAAAGGAAACGATGCCGAAGTAAAATATCGGCCGCAGATGTTTTGCTGGGCGTAAAGTCAATAGCTTTGCGACTGTCATCAGCAGATGGAGAGCTACGTACAGATTATAATCTATATGATAATCAAAAGCTGGTCCATTGCGTGACCGGCTTTTTTGTTCTGAATTATGTTTTGAAAAGCTGTATTACAGCAGAAAGAAGGAAAAGATGGCAATATTTACAGGTGCAGGCGTTGCGATAGTAACACCTATGAAAGAAAACGGTGAGGTAAATTATGATAAAATGGGAGAACTCCTTGATTATCAGATAAATAATTCAACTGATGCCATTGTTGTATGCGGAACAACAGGTGAAGCTTCAACACTCACACATGAGGAGCACATAGAGACAATCCGATTTACTGCTGATTATGTTAAAAAGAGAGTTCCTGTTATTGCAGGTACAGGTTCAAACTGTACAGAAACAGCAATATACCTTTCACAGGAAGCACAGAAAGCAGGAGTAGATGCGTGTCTTGTTGTTACACCTTACTATAACAAAGCAACACAGAAAGGTCTTATAGAGCATTACACAGCAGTAGCAAAGTCAATCGACCTTCCGATTATAATGTATAATGTTCCGGGAAGAACAGGCTGTAATATCCAGCCGGAGACAGCAGTAAAGCTTGCAAAGGAAGTAGATAATATCGTTGCAATCAAGGCTGCAACAGGCAATCTTGCACAGGAGACAAAGACAATGGCACTTGCAGAGGGATGCCTTGATATGTATTCAGGCGAGGACGGACTTATCGTTCCGCTTATGTCAATCGGTGCAAAGGGTGTAATTTCAGTATTGTCAAATGTTGCACCAAAGCAGACACATGATATATGTGCAAAGTTTTTTGCAGGTGATGTTGCAGGAAGTGCAAAGATGCAGTTTGAGGTACTTGAACTTGTAGATGCTCTGTTCTGTGAAGTTAATCCGATTCCTGTAAAGCATGCACTTAACCTTATGGGAATGGAAGTAGGACCACTTAGAATGCCTCTTTGCCCAATGGAAGATGCAAATCTTGAAAGACTTAAAAAAGCAATGAAAAATTATGGCATTCTTGCATAAACAGCAAATAAAATGCAGCAGTTATAATTAAAATATAATATAAACAGCAGAAAATAAGGAGCAGACAGATGACCAGAGTAATAATGCATGGCTGTAACGGCCATATGGGCAGAGTTATAACAGACCTTGTAAGTAAAGATGATGATATAGAAATAGTAGCAGGAATTGACCCGTTTGATGACGGACATAACACATATCCTGTATTTGCGTCAATTAAAGACTGCGATGTAAAGGCAGATGCAGTCATTGATTTTGCATCTGCTAAAGCAGAAGATGCACTTCTTGACTATTGTGTGGAAAAACAGATTCCTGTTGTTGTATGTACTACAGGTCTTTCAAAGGAACAGCTTGACAAAGTAAGAGAGAGTGCATGTAAAGTTGCTGTATTAAAATCAGCTAACATGTCACTTGGTATCAATACACTTTTCAAACTTTTACAGGATGCCGCAAAGGTATTTATACCATCAGGTTATGACGTAGAGATAGTTGAAAGACACCACAACCAGAAACTTGATGCACCGAGCGGTACAGCACTTGCACTCGCAGATGCAATCAAAGAGGTTGCCGGAGACGAATACTATTATAAATATGACAGAAGCCAGGAACATAAAAAGCGTGACCCTAAAGAAATCGGAATCAGTGCAGTCCGTGGCGGAACAATCGTAGGTGTTCATGATGTAATATTTGCCGGTGAGGATGAAGTTATAGAATTCACTCACACAGCATATTCAAAATCAGTATTTGCCAAAGGTGCGATAGAAGCTGCCAAGTTCCTTGCAGGAAAGCCGGCAGGAATGTATGATATGACAGACGTAATTGCGTCAAAATAGGCAATCTGGATATTATCTAAAAGTATTAAGCCGGGTTTTTGTATAACGCACAGTAATCAAGCTGTTCAGTTATATTAAATCCGGCTTTTTTGTATAACTTCACGGCTGCGGCATTTTTGCTGCTGACCTGTAAAACAAGCGGATTTTTATTGTTTTCAAAATAATCATTTAAAAGATTGGCAATAAAAAAAGTTCCAACCCCTTTATTACGCATATCTTCATCAACATATACATCATATATGCAGGTCTGTTTTTCGCCAAAGTCAATGGAACAAACCGCACATGGCTCGGCCGCATCATCATTCATGTATAAAAGATAATCAGTATTATCATCTGAAAAAAACGATTCATATTCATGCAATCCCTCAGGAACAGCACATTTTAAACGTGTATAATCATTAAAATCCAGTTCCATAAGATATTCACTGTAATAATATTTTATATTGTCGTGTTTTTTAATGAGTGATTCATAAAATGAAGGTGCTTCAAAGTACAAAAAACTGTCGCTGTTTTTGGCAAAAAACTTGTCAGCGGCGGTTCTGACAAGACGGCTGAATATTCCATGATGTCTGTAAGAATCTGCAACAAAGCCGGTCAGTTCATTTCCGCGAATTGCACAAAAGCCGATAAGACAGCCGTTGTCAAAGGTACAAGATGTAATACATGTATCATCAATGTCATAAGGTGCATCAAATCCGTTTTTATCTATAAAATCATTTATAATCTGTGTCATATTACCAATTCCCCTGCTTTTATGTTGAAAATTTGAATAAATGTATTGTAGCAAAATAAAAAGTAAGGTACAATATACAAGATAAATTGATTATTATGAACATTATTATAAATAAAGGGGTAAAGCAAATATGAGCAAAGTTGCAATACTTACAGACAGCAATAGCGGCATAACACAGGCACAATCTAAAGAAATGGGAGTTACGGTAATTCCTATGCCGTTTTTTATTGATGGTGAGCAATATTTTGAAGATATCAATCTTACACAGGAAGAGTTTTACAAAAAACTGCAGGAAGATGCTGATATTTCAACATCGCAGCCTTCAGTCGGGGAACTTCAGGAATATTTTGACAAGCTTTTGAAAGATTATGATGAGATAGTATTCATACCGATGTCAAGCGGACTTTCAGGAACATGCCAGACAGCTACAATGCTTGCTGATGAGTATGACAGAAAGGTTCATGTTGTCAATAACCAGAGAATATCAGTTACGCAGAGACAGTCAGTAATTGATGCACTTAATCTTGCAAAAAAGGGTTACAGTGCTCTTGAGATAAAAGAGATTCTTGAAAGAGAAAAGATGGAATCAAGCATATATATAACACTTGACACATTAAAATATCTTAAAAAAGGCGGAAGAATTACGCCAGCCGCTGCAGCAATAGGAACAGTTTTAAGACTTAATCCTGTATTACAGATACAGGGAGAAAAGCTTGATGCTTATGCAAAAGCAAGAGGAAAGGCATCAGCTAAGAAGATTATGTTAAAAGCAATGGCAGATGATATGGAAAAAAGATTTGCTGACAGCTTCAAAAAAGGAAGAGTACATATGGAGGCTGCATATGCAGGCAACCGTGAAGAGGCAGAAGAATGGGCAGAGATTGTTAAGGAAGAATACCCACAGCTTGATTTTCATATGGATCCGCTGTCTTTAAGTGTTGCATGCCATATTGGATATGGAGCACTGGCAATAGCTTGTTCGGTATATCTTCCGGAGGATAAATAGATAAATAAAAGATATGGAGTGTGGCATAATTGAAAAGAAGTGAAATATCAGACGAATACAAATGGAGTGTCAAAGATTTGTATAGCAGCGATGAACTGTGGAATAATGATTATGAAAAAGCATTGAAAAGCACACAGGAAAAGAGCAGCTTTGAAGGATGTGTGATGGACAGTGCCGATACACTTGTGGATGCACTTTCAGAATCTGAAAAAGACGATTATATAACTGAGAGACTGTATGTATATGCATTTATGAGGTATTATGAAGATACATCTGATGGCACTTATCAGCAGATGTCCGGCAAAGCACAGATGCTCGCAGTAAAGATGAGTGAAAAATATTCGTTTCTTGTGCCGGAGATAATGGCAGCTGATGATGACAAAGTCGCACGATTTCTTGACAGTGACAAGATAAAGCCATACAGGCATCTTCTTTGTGATATGCTTGCTAAAAAAGAGCATACATGTTCACAAAAAGAGGAAAAGCTGCTTGCAATGGCATCACAGATGGCTGACAGTCCTTCTGATATTTTTTCAAAATTTAATAATGCAGATGTAAAGTTTGGAAAAGTACATGATGAACATGGCGATGAGAAAGAGCTTACAAGTGCAGGATTTTCTGTATTTATGGAAAGCAGGGACAGAAATGTAAGAAAAGAGGCTTTTTATGCACTTTACAGACAGTACAAGTCATATATTAATACGCTGGCAGCGTCATACTATGGCAACGTGAAGCAGGCAGTGTTTTTTGCAAATGCAAGAAATTATGAGTCTACACTTCAGATGTATCTGTCAGGTTCATTTATACCGGAGAGTGTGTATACCAATCTTATAGATACAGTTAATAATAATCTTGATAAAATGCATGATTATGTATCATTAAGAAAAAAGACACTTGGTGTCGATGAGCTTCATTTTTATGATATATACGCACCGCTCACATCTGATTATACGGTAAAAGTTTCATATGAAAATGCAAAAGAGACTGTTCTTGATGCACTTAAAATACTCGGTGATGATTATGTTTCACAGGTAAAAAAAGGATATGAGAGCGGATGGGTAGATGTATACGAAAATGACGGCAAGAGAAGCGGTGCATTTTCGTGGGGAGCATATGGAACACATCCTTATATATTTCTCAATTATACAGAGACACTCAATGACATATTTACACTTATCCATGAGACAGGCCATGCAATGCATACGTATTATTCAAATGAGACACAGCCATATACTTATGCAGGATATAAGATATTTGTTGCGGAAGTTGCATCGACATGCAATGAGGTAATACTTATAGATTATCTTTTGAAACACAGCCGGTCGGATGAGGAGAAAAAGTATCTTTACGGACATTATCTTGAACAGTTTAAAGGTACACTTTTCAGACAGACAATGTTTGCAGAGTTTGAGATGATTACACACCGCATGGCACAGGATGGAGAAGTTCTCAATGCAGAATCGCTCTGTGGCACATATAAAAAACTTAATGAAAATATTTCGGCAAAGATATGGTTATAGATGAAGAGATTGCATATGAGTGAGTGGGCCAGAATACCTCATTTTTATACGCCATTTTATGTATATCAGTATGCAACAGGATTTTCGGCAGCAGTTGCCATAGCTACAAAGATTATAAATGGTGATAAAGAAGTTCTTCATGGTTACAGGGAATTTCTTAAAGGAGGAAGCAGCATGCATCCGATTGAGCTTCTTTCACTTTGTAAAATTGACATGTCAAAGCCGGATGTTATACAGGATGCATTGAATGTATTTGGCAGCCTGATTGAAGATTTTAAAAAAATATAAAAAAATTCAAAAATTCTATTGACAAGTTAAGTAAAAGCATGTAGAATAACACTTGCGTTCGTCATTAGAGAAAAGAACGCAAGTGAATATATGCGCGAGTGGCTCAGTGGTGGAGCACCTCCTTGCCAAGGAGGGGGTCGCGGGTTCGATCCCCGTCTCGCGCTCTTGTTTTAAGAAGTCAGTTGAATGCTGGCTTCTTTTTTGTTTTATACGGGCAACATGCCAAAGTATGTGATTGTATGGAAATTTGGCGGATGCCCGCATAACAGGGAGGAGGGACATATGGCTAATATTGAGGACTATCTTTTATGGCGTGGTGATTTGACTTTTGAGCAGGATGAATTCAATCTTGTTGATAACCTGATTCTTGCAGAGCTTGCATATGTTGATTTTAAAGACATAATTCCGGCTGCTGGCAGCGGTGAAAAAATAACACTTAAACAGGCATGTGATGATTTTTTTGAACTGCATGATGAAGAAGAATTAAAACTTGTGAAATCATTTATATGGTATGCTCCGTTTTTTATGAAAAAAATGGCACATACAAAAAGATTTGCAGATATGCTGCTTGGCAATTATGCACTTCACAATAATGAGGAAAAACAGGTGCAGTTCGGTGCGTTTACGGCAGAACCCGGAGACGGCTCGATATATGTTTCGTTTATGGGGACAGATGATTCGCTTATCGGATGGAAAGAAGATTTTAACATGAGTTTCATCCGGCCTATACCGTCACAGCTTGAAGCAGCGGAATATGTCAATGAGACGATAAAGTATTCAAGACGTAAAATAAGACTCGGAGGTCATTCAAAAGGTGGAAATCTTGCGATATATGCAGCAGTGAAAGCAAAGCCGTCACTGAAAAGAAGAATTATAGCTGTATACAATAATGACGGACCGGGTTTTGACCGTGAAATGATCGAGAGTGAAGAATACAGGCAGATGTTACCAAAGATTAAGACAATAGTACCTGAACATTCTGTGGTTGGCATGCTTTTGGAACATGAAGAGAAGTATATGATAGTAAAAAGTTCCCAGACAGGAATAATGCAGCATGATGCAATGTCGTGGCAGGTATGTGGTAACAGATTTGAGACAGTAAAGAGTGTTGACAGGACGAGCAGAATGCTTAATGAAGCGTTGAGTAACTGGATTAATGGGCTTTCACGTACGCAGAGAAGTGAATTTGTAGAGACACTTTTTGCAATTATAACGTCGAGCGGTGCAGTTAATCTGTCCGATTTGTCGGCAGACAGGTTCAATTTTGCAGGTTCAGCATTAAAGATGTATAGCTCGCTTGACAGAGAAACAAAGATTATGCTTAGAAGAATGTTAAAATCATTGACAGGAGAGTTTGACAAAGCGAGGAAGATGATTAATAATAAATCCAAATAATTAATGAGAAAAAGAGACAGCATAAGCATAAGAAGGATATTCCACATCCGCAGGTAGGCGAGATGGGAATATATCATGTAAGAAAGTCGGGCGATGAACTAAAAGAGGGAGAGCCTCTTACATTCGGGCTTATCGGCAACCAGAATTGCGGAAAAACGACACTTTTCAACCAGCTTACAGGTTCCAACCAGCACGTAGGCAATTTCCCAGGTGTTACAGTTGACAGAAAAGATGGAACGATAAGAAACCATCCGGAGGCTTCTGTTACAGATTTACCGGGTATTTATTCGCTTTCACCTTATACGAGTGAAGAGATTGTTACAAGAGATTTTCTTTTGAAAAATCATCCTCGTGGAATTATCAACATTGTTGATGCAACTAATATAGAGAGAAACCTTTATCTGACAATGCAGCTTATAGAGATGGATATTCCTATGGTGCTTGCACTTAATATGATGGATGAAGTAAGAGAAAATGGTGGAACAATAAGAATTAATGAACTTGAAAATACGCTTGGGATTCCGGTTGTACCGATTTCAGCAGCAAAAAATGAGGGTATAAACGAGCTTATAGAGCATGCTGTACATGTTGCAAGATATGATGAATGTCCCGGAAGGCTTGATTTTTGTGATGCTAATGCAGAAAATGGTCTTGCAGCTGTACATCGTGGAATACATGCAGTGGTACATCTTATAGAAGACCATGCTGCAAAGGCAAAAATTCCTGTAAGATTCGCAGCCACAAAGCTTATGGAAGGCGATAAGCTGATAATGACCCAGCTCGCACTTGATGAAAATGAAAAAGAACTTCTGGAGCATATCATTTCAGAGATGGAAAATGAGTGTGGCAAAGACCGTGAGGCGGCACTTGCTGATATGCGTTTTAACTTTATAGAGAAAGTCTGCTCAAGTACAGTTGTAAAGCCTGTGGAGAGCAAGGCACATGCAAGAAGTGTAAAAATTGACCGTTTTCTTACAGGAAAGTATACTGCACTTCCGGCTTTTGCAGGAATTATGGCACTTGTTTTCTGGCTTACATTCGGTGTTATAGGTGCCGGACTTTCAGATCTGCTAAGCATGGCAATCGACTGGTTCACAGGCGTATGTGATGCCGGACTTACAGCATTTGGAATCAATCCGGTAGTACATTCACTTGTGATTGATGGTATATTTGCAGGTGTGGGAAGTGTTCTGTCATTCCTGCCTGTAATTGTTGTGTTGTTCTTCTTTTTGTCAATTCTTGAAGACAGCGGATATATGGCGAGAATCGCATTCGTTATGGACAAGCTGCTTAGAAAATATACTCTCAGGCAGAAGTTTTGTTCCTATGCTTATAGGCTTCGGCTGTTCGGTTCCTGCGATAATGTCAACAAGAACACTTGCATCAGAACGTGACAGAAAGATGACCATTCTTCTCACACCGTTTATGAGCTGTTCGGCAAAGCTTCCGATATATGCATTGTTTACATACGCATTTTTTCCAAAATATAAAGTGCTTGTTATGATTGTATTTTACGGGAATAATTACAGGTATCCTGTATGCACTTATTTTGAAAAAAACAGCATTTAAAGGTGAACCGGTTCCTTTTGTAATGGAACTTCCAAATTACAGGCTTCCCAGCCCTAAAAGTGTAATGCAGCTTATATGGGAAAAAGCAAAAGATTTTATAACAAAAGCATTTACAATAATATTCCTTGCAACTATTGTTATATGGTTCTTACAGACATTTGATGTAAGGCTTAATGTTGTGACAGATTCAAAAGACAGCCTTCTTGCACTTATTGGCGGATTAATTGCACCTGTTTTCGCACCGCTCGGATTTAATGACTGGAGAATTTCTACAGCACTTATTACGGGATTTACAGCTAAAGAGAGCGTTGTCAGCACTCTTACAGTGCTTCTTGGAGGAGACACAGCACTTCTTGGAACAATGTTTTCAACAAAGACAGCACTTGTATTTCTTGTGTTTACATTGCTCTACACACCATGTGTTGCAGCTATTGCTTCAGTAAGAAGAGAGATGGGCACAAAAAAAGCAGCGTTTATGGTTGCGGCAATTCAATGTTTAATTGCATGGAGTGTTGCATTTTTAGTGCATTTAGTGTTAAAGTTAATATAAATAATTTTACTGCATGATAAAGATTTAATAAATGTCTGAAAAGGAGAAATGATGGCTGGTATGTCAAATATAATAAGTGGTGCAATCCTTCTTGTAATCGTTATAGGAATCTATGTTGCAGTCACTTATATGAGAAATAAAAAAATTGGCGGTAACGGCGGATGTGATGGCAATTGCTCAGCCTGTACCATGCATCATGGCAATGAATGTGATGACAAAAAAGCGGGAGAATAGATTGTATGCTTAATATTTACAGGACTGATGAGCGTGTTTTAAATAAACTTACTGATTTTCGTGACGGCGTATGGGTCCAGATGGTTGATCCGACGAGTAACGAATTGTCAAGAGTAGCAGAGCAATATGAAATAGAACTTGATGATCTTGCGACTGCAATGGATGATGAAGAAAGTTCACGTATCAGTCTTGAAGATGGTTACACTTTGATTCTTGTTGATATTCCTTCTCCGGAAGTAAGACATGAGAAAAAGATGTATACAACAATCCCGCTTGGCATAATCCTGAAGCAGAATGCGATTATAACAGTATGTCGTGAGAATACGCCTGTTGTTGACTATTTTATATTAAATAAAATGAAGGATTTCAGCACAAAGAAGAAGATGCGTTTCATATATCAGATTCTTCTGCGTTCTGCGACAATGTATCAGGCATATCTTAGAGGAATAGACAAGAAAAGAATCGAGATAGAGGAGCGTGCCGGTGAAAATACAAAAGATATAATAGAGAACTTCACGAACTTGAATCAACTCTTGTATACTTTGCAACATCATTACGGTCTAACAGCATAGTCCTTGAAAGATTGAGAAGATATAAAAGAATAGAGCAATATCCTGAAGATATGGAGCTTCTTGAAGATGCAATGGTCGAATTCCAGCAGGCTATCGAGATGACAACTATTTACAGGGATATTATTGATGGTACAAGAGAACTTCTTGCATCGGTTATGGATAACAGACTGAATACAGTAATGAAATATCTTACATCTATAACACTTGTAACAACAATTCCCACAATTATATCGGGAATATATGGTATGAATCTTGATGAGAGATGGGTTCCGTTTGCGAAAGTGCCATTCGGATTTGAGATAGTATGTGGCATAATTGTAATTATATGTGTTATAACACTTTGGATACTTCACAAAAAGAAGATGTTATAGATTGTGAAATGTATGTTATGATATATTTGTAAAAGATATTATTATTTTGGAGGCGTAAAGTGAAATCAATACTTGTTATAGGTGTTGGAAGATTTGGGCATCACCTTGTGAACAGACTTATAGAGTTAGATAATAAAGTTATGGTTGTAGATAAGGAAGAG
>SCPN01001002.1_pt1 | contig 13798 bp, 14 predicted proteins | sample 6106831 | NCBI WGS metagenome assembly SCPN01 (sample SAMN10720447, study PRJNA508395) | human gut metagenome | isolation source: Participant 1, 0 month
GAGAGAAGAATCGGATTTTGAGGGAATGTTTGAAGATGTTACACAGATTATAAAACAGGATAAAGAAGATGGTAAAGAATCATCGGCATCACTTGTAAGACTGAGAAAGAAACTTAAATATTTATCGGGTTTTACAAGTCAGGTAAACGAATGTCTTCAACAGGCAGAACAGATGCGTGGAAAGAAGCTGTTTTCAAATAAAAAAAGTTATTCATATAACAGTATCTTAAAGACGGCTGAGGATTATAGCAGGATAGCTGATGTTAAGGTTGTGCTTGTGAATGATACGTGCATTGAAAAGACAATAGAATATAAATATACATATTATTTGTTGGCTGTATGTATGATTGTGATGATATATGAATGCTTTAAGGAACGTGATAACGGCATGTGGCAGATAGTTCACAGTTCAAAAAGCGGACGTATGATACTTGCGTTGAAAAGATTTATATTTGTGTGGATATATGCGTTTGTGCTTACATTCATATATTTTGTATCAACAGTTATTGTATCTGTTTTGTTATACGGAGTATCCGGAATATGGAAAGCACCTGTTCAGTCGATAGAGACGATGAGCGGATTTACAATAAAATGCAATATGGCGGCATATATGTGTCTGCTCTGTTTAATTGCATCGTTTGTACTTGCAATGTTCGGAAGTATAATTTTGGCGTTATTTACTGTTATAAGAAACAGAAATGTTGTACTTATAGGCAGTGTAATATTTGCGGGAGCCGAGTATCTGCTTTATAAAAATATAAGTTTGCAGAGCCGTATAAGTGGGTTTCTGAGAAGTGGTTAATATTATTAATTTTTTTGATATTAATACACTTTTGTCGAAATATGCAAATTGGGGATTTAAAACATTTGTTGTCTCATCAAAGGTTTTAATTATAACCGGAATGGCAGTTGTAACAATAATAATGTCTGTGGCGGCACTTATAAAGAGTGTTACATTGAGACCATTCGGAGCACAAAATGTGCTAAAAAAATTGTTTGATAAAGCGGGAGAGTTATATCAGAGAATATTTGCGTTATATCCGCCTGTGATTAAAGAAATGCATAAACTGATATTTACGGGAAAAGGATTTTTTGTAATTGCAATAGGACTTGTTCTTACATTATATATATGCGGTTCAGGGAAAATGGTATTTTCCGAGTCACAAAAGGAATATGATAATATATATATTCAAAAAGGCGGAGAAGATTATTCACAGCTAAAGAGTGAGATTGATGAACTTAACAGCAGGTATGACAGTATTCAGAAACAGCTTAAAGATATGCAGGAGGCATATAAAAACCGGGAAGTTTCGGATGACGAATTTCTTTATGCTGTAAATGCGGCACAGACGTTAAAATATGCAATTCAGAATAAAGAAGAATTAATAAATAAAATAGATTATCTTGCAAATATAGAAAACCAATATAATAAAAAAGGATGGCTTATCTCTGACAGGGGATATGAGCAGTTTTTTGGAAAGTATGGCAGACTTAGGGAATGTGTACTTGTCGGACTTATGGCTGCAATAATATTTATTGTGGTTTCAAGAGGGGCAGAAATACGATATTCAACGGGTATGAATATTATTGAGAATACGTCGGCAGAGGGAAGAAAAAAACTTGCTTTAAAGCGGGATTTTGCAGCTATTATTTTTTCTGCGGCGGTTGTACTTATATTAAGTATAGTTGATTTGGGATTTTTAAGCCGAATGTATAATCTGACGTATAAAAATGCTCCGCTTGTGAGTCTTTCATTTATCGGGGATTATCTTGGAAAAGGAATCGGCAGAAATGCTGTCATACAAAAAATTATATTGTCATCAAGTATAGCAGGATTTCTTATTATAAGAATTGTATTGAGAATAATAACTGGATTTGTTGTTACGGCAGCGGCTTTATTGTCGGGAACTTTTGCCGCCAGAAAGAAAAATGCAGCAGTGGTTCCTATTGTAATGGCTGTAGTTGTATTGATTACAGTATTTATTTTTAACGGACTTGCAATATTTTAAATATTGTAATTATTTATGAAGTGTAAACTAAAAATCTTTTTGTCATATATTATAGTATAACGGAATATATGAAAGGAAACTATTGAATATGGCAAGATTTACAAATCAGGCACAACTTCGTTACGGCAATGCCGTTACAAATTCCAATATAGCGGTAGGAGAAATTCTGGAGGTGCTCTCGGCTACAAAAACGGCAGTGAGAAATACCTACGGACAGAGTGATACAGTTACGTATATTGTCAGTATTGTAAATTCGGGAACAACTCCGATTACAGGTATTTCAGTAACTGATAATCTTGGAGAATATACATTTGGAACAACAACACTTGTTCCACTTACGTATATTGACGGAACTGTAAAATATTATGTAAATGGTGTATTACAGCCATCAGCTGTTGTTACAGCCGGACCGCCACTTGTAGTGTCAGGAATAACGGTTCCGGCAGGAGGCAGTGTTACAGTTGCATATGAGGCAGCAGTTAATGAATTTGCACCACTTGATACAACCTCAGTTATAAATAATACAGCAATTGTTGCCGGAACGGGCATAACACCTATTACAGCTGAAGAAGAAATAACTGTAGAAAGTACGCCGGTTCTTACAATTACTAAATCTGTAAGTCCTGTTCCTGTTACGGAAAACGGTACACTGACATACACATTTTTAATACAAAATTCCGGTAACGTGGCAGCAGATGCTTCTACGGGAGTTGTGGTTACAGACGTGTTTGACCCTGTGCTGTCAAATATTTCCGTTACGTTTAATCAGACAGCATGGAGTTCACCTGCCAATTATTCTTATAATGAAACCACGGGAGCGTTTGCAACCAATTCGGGTCAGATAACGGTTCCTGCGGCGACATTTACACGGGACGAAGTAACGGGCGTGTGGAATATAAGTCCGGGAATAAGCACTTTGGTGGTAACAGGTACTATTTAATATATCAAGAATTAGAAAAGTATAGAATGGGCGAGGGCTGTAACGGCAATCGCCTGTTTTTTTTATGTTTATGCCGAAAAGTCTATTGACACAGCCGCAAAAAGGGAGTACACATTTGTTGAGAAAAGACGAAATGAGGAAAAATATATGAAGTACGTAAAGCAGTTTCTTATCATTATAGGAATATCGCTTGCCGGCGAAATATTAAAATATATTCTGCCGCTTCCGATTCCTGCAAGCATTTATGGAATGGCAATTCTTTTCATTGCACTTTTAACAGGTATAATTAAGTTGAAAGATGTACGTGAGACAGGAAAGTTTCTTATTGAAATTATGCCTCTTATGTTCATTCCTGCCGGTGTGGGACTTATGTCATCATGGGGCGTGTTAAAGCCTCTTCTTGTACCAGTCAGTGTTATAACAGTTGTTTCACTTGTTGTAGTTATGGCAGCAGGCGGTCTTGTGTCACAGGTAGTTATCAGAATTACAAGAAAGAAAAATGGAGAGAATTATGATGAATGAATTTTTTATTAACTCAGCATTCGCAGGGGTTACAATAAGCCTTGTTTCATATATGCTTGGCATGTATCTGAAGAAAAGGTTTAAACTTGGAATATTTAATCCGCTTCTTATAGCAATTGCAGTTACAATGGTAATATTATTTGCACTTAACGTTGATTATGATACATATAATACGGGAGCAAAATATCTTAGCTGGCTTCTGACACCATCAACAGTGTGCCTTGCAATACCGCTTTATGAGCAGATATCACTTCTTAAAAAGAATTTTGCGGCAGTTGCGGCAGGAATTGTTGCCGGAGTGCTTGCCAGCCTTTTATCAATATTTATTATGGCAAAGCTTTTTGGACTTGGCCATACCGAGTATGTGACACTTCTTCCAAAGTCAATAACAACAGCAATCGGTATGGGTGTCTCTGAAGAACTTGGTGGTTACGTTACAATTACAGTTGCAGTAATAGTTATCACTGGTGTACTTGGAAATATATTTGCAGAACTTATCTGTAAAATATTCAGAATAAATGAACCAATAGCTAAGGGAATTGCAATTGGTTCAGCTTCACATGCAATAGGAACAGCAAAAGCTATGGAAATGGGTGAAATTGAGGGTGCAATGAGCAGTCTTTCAATAGCGGTTGCGGGAATTCTTACAGTATTTGGGGCAACACTTTTCAGTAATTTTATGTAATTGGAGGTTTTTGGCTATGATTATTACAATCGCAAGAGAATGTGGATGCTATGGTGATTTGATTGGAGAAAAGCTGGGAGAAAAACTTGGAATTCCTGTATACGATAAAAAGTCCGTAACACAGATGGCAAAAGAGGCTGGAATTTATAGCAAATATCCAAATTTCTTTTCGGAGAAACAGGCAAATGAGTTTCTTGCTGCAATTATATCGGATGAGTGTGAGACAGTGAAAGATACTCCCAAAAAAGCACTTAGTGCTGTAATAAAAGATGAATCATTTCTTTTAATAGGCAGATGTGGTAATTTTGCATATGGCACAGGCCATAATGTTTTAAGAATATTTTAAGTGGAAACAGACAGATACGCGTTGGAAATATTAAAAAACACAATGTGAATGTGCGTGAAGCAGAAAATACGGTTGATTCGACAGATGAGAGAAGAGCAGCATATCATAAGTATTATACAGATGAGACATGGGGATATGCGGGCGATTATGATTTGTGTCTTGATGCATGCAGACTTGGAGTAGACGGAGTTATAGATATAGTGTTACAATATATTAAAAAGACCGGAATGGAGAAAGATTAGCATGAGCTATAAACTTGCGATATTTGATTTGGACGGAACGCTACTCAATACAATAAGAGATCTTGCAGATAGTGTGAATTATGCACTTGAAAAAAATGGTTTTCCCAAAAGAACGCTTGAAGAAGTAACAAAATTCGTAGGTAACGGAATACGGAAACTGGTTGTGCGTGCTGTTCCAAAAGGAACAGATGAGCACATGACAGATGTTGTGTTTGAAGATTTCAAGGAATATTATGGAAAACATTGTGCTGATAAGACAGAAAAATATCCGGGAATTGATTATGTATTGGATTCGCTTCACAAAGAAAGATGCAGGACAGCAGTTATATCAAACAAGGCTGATTATGCAGTAAAAATATTGTGTGATGATTTTTTTCCGGGTAAATTTGATGCTGTATATGGTGAGCGTGAAAGCATGGGAATCAAAAAAAAGCCTGACCCGCAGGCGGTTCTTGCTGTGCTTGACGAATTTAAAACAGACAGAAAAGATGCGGTTTATATCGGTGATTCCGAAGTTGATATTGCAACAGCAAAAAATGCAGGAGTTGACGGAATAATAGTTTCGTGGGGATTCCGTGAAAAGGAAATTCTGATTCAGAACGGAGCGGAATGTATAGTAGATACATCACAGGAACTTGTCGATAAAATACTTGGATGATACAAATATAATTATAATCACGGAGAGTGAAAATATGGATACAAGAACAATTTTGCGAAAAGTAAAAGATGGAAGTCTTTCTATAGAAGAGGCGGAACTTGCGTTTGGAAGACAGCCATATGAAGAGTTAGGATACGCCAAACTTGATGAAAACAGGAAAGTACGCCAGGGATTTCCAGAGGTTATATATTGTAGTAACAAACCTGATGATTATCTTGTATCTATTTATTGTAAAATGTTTGAAGAAAATGGCGAGGTGTTTGGCACAAGAGCTTCAATACATCAGTATGAAATAGTAAAGAAGAAACTTCCACAGGTTCAGTATGATGAGGTTTCCAAAATATTAAAGATAGAAAAAAACGACAAAAAGCTGACTGGAAGAATTGCTGTGTGCAGTGCTGGAACAGCTGATATTCCGGTTGCAGAAGAAGCAGCACAGACAGCAGAATTTTTTGGAACATACGTTGACAGAATCTATGATGTAGGAGTAAGCGGTCTTCACAGACTGTTGTCAAAGATGGAAGTTATACAGAAAGCAAATTGTGTTGTTGCCGTTGCCGGAATGGAAGGAGCTTTGGCAAGCGTTCTTGGTGGTCTTGTGAAAAATCCGGTTATTGCTGTGCCTACGTCGGTCGGTTACGGTGCAAGCATGGGTGGTCTTTCGGCACTTCTTACAATGATTAATTCGTGTGCCAACGGTGTTACAGTTGTAAACATTGATAATGGATTTGGTGCCGGATATGTTGCAACACAGATTAACAGACTTGCGGGAGGAAAATAATTTGGCAAAAAAGAAAATATTATATTGGGAATGTAGTTCAGGAATCAGCGGGGATATGGCAGTTGCATCGCTTCTCGATGCCGGTGCAGACGAAAAAGTCCTGCTTGAAGTATTAAAAACAATTCCTGCACATGGATTTGATATAAAAATAAGCAGAGTAAGCAAGTCAGGTCTTGACTGTTGTGATTTTAATGTTGTGCTTGATAAAGATCATGAAAATCATGACCACGATATGGAGTATCTTTTTGGACATGACCACATACACAGTCATGAGCATATGGAAGAACATGTCTATAATGAAGACCACACACATTTACAAGAAGATACACATCATCATGAGCATAGAAATTTAGCTGATGTTATTGCTATAATAGATAAAACTCATATGACAGAAAATGCAAGAGCACTGGCTGTAAAGATATTTACAATTCTGGCACAGGCTGAAGCAAAAGCACATGGAACAGACATAAATCATGTCCATTTTCATGAGGTCGGGGCAATAGACTCGATTGCTGATATAATTGCGGTGTCAGTATGCCTTGATAATCTGGCAGTTGACGAGGTGTGCATACCATCGATGAATGAGGGCTGTGGAACTGTACGCTGCCAGCACGGAATACTTCCGGTTCCGGTGCCGGCTGTTGCCAATATAATTGCAGAGTATGGAATTGCAGTTAATCAGATGGATATAAAAGGTGAATTTATAACACCGACAGGTGCGGCGGTTGCGGCTGCGGTAAGAACTACAGACAGGCTTCCGGATAAGTATATAATCAAAAAAATCGGTATCGGTGCTGGGAAACGTACATACGAAAGACCAAGCATTTTGAGGGCGATGATTATAGAGACCGACGCAGAATCAGAGTGTGGCAAAGCCAATACCGGCTGTGAAGAGGCAGATTATATATATAAACTTGAGAGCAATATAGACGACTGCACAGGTGAAATATTGGGCTATGTCATGGACCGTCTTTATAATGCCGGTGCGAGGGAAGTTAATTACATGCCTGTTTTTATGAAGAAGAACAGACCAGGATGGCTTATTACGGTTATCTGCAAAGAGGAAAATATTAAAACTCTAGAAAATATAATATTTGCAGAGACAACAACTATAGGAATCCGCAGGCAGAAAATGGAGAGGACAATTTTAAAAAGAGAAATTTCCGAGATTGCCACACCGCTTGGAAATGCGGTTGTCAAGGTATGTGATTCCGGTGATTCAAAAGTATTTTATCCGGAATACGAAAGTGCGGCAGCTATTGCCAAAAAAAATAATGTGCCGCTTAAAGAAGTATATGATATTATAAAGAGAGAAATTAATTCAGGAGGACAATGTGGTAAAAAAGAAAAAGACTGAGACAAGCTGTGATTTTTGTAATAATCTTGTTTATGATGATGAAATTGAATCATACGTGTGTGACGTAAACATGGACGAGGACGATTATGCAAGATTTTTAAGTTCAAGCAGAACATATTGTCCGTATTATCAGAGCAATGACGAGTACAAGATTGTACGTCATCAAATGTAAACGCAGACACGAAACGGAGAATTATTATGGAAGAGAAAAAATATGCAGTGCTAATTGACGGGGATAACATTTCGTCGAAATATCTGGACAGTATTTTGAATGAAATGACAAAATATGGTATTGCAACATATAAAAGAATATATTGTGATTTTACAAGCCAGCAGTCATCAAAATGGCGGAGACTTGTAAGGGATAGCGGAATTCAGGCAATGCAGCAGTTTGCTAATACTGTCGGCAAGAATGCGACTGATTCTGACGCTGATAATTGACGCCATGGATATTCTGTATACAGGAAATGTAGACGGATTCTGTATTGTGTCAAGTGATGGGGATTTTACTAGAGACTTGCAATAAGGCTGAAAGAGTCGGGAATGGATGTAATCGGAATGGGAGAGTAAAACTCCGAGATCATTCCGTGCGGCTTGTACGGTATTTACAGATTTGGAAATACTTTATGAGGCAGAGTCGGAAGACGATGAAATCAGTACCAAAGGCAAGAAGCCTGCAGTTAAGCATAATGTTGTAAAGGTTTCGGAGATTGAAAATGTAATTATTGAGATAATTAACGAAAATAACAACAAAGGCAGGAGAACAGGGCTTGGAGAAATCGGAAGCCGTATACAGAAAAAATATAATGACTTTGATGTCAGACAGTATGGCTACAGTTCCCTTTCTACATTTATAGACGAAATTGACAGCTTTGTGTTGATAAAAGAAAACAATACTGTCCATGTGGCATTAAAAGAAGACAATGATGTCAAAGAAAAAGTAGTTCAGTTTGCAAAAGAGTATGTAAAAAAAGCCGGAAAAAACGGCATAGATTTAGGTGCTCTCGGACAGAAAATACATGGAAAATATCCTAACTTTAAGGTTAAAGAATACGGTTATTCTACACTTCAGAAGTTCATTTCAGGAATAAACATATTCAGGATAGAGTCCGATGAAGATAACAGAAAAGTAATATTTTTAAAGGAAAAGTAATAAATAAAACATTAAAGGAAAGAGGTTAAATATTATGAACAAAATAGCAAGTTTTACAGTTAATCATCTGAATCTGCTTCCGGGGGTATACGTTTCAAGACGTGATTATATCGGAAGTGAAGTTGTGACAACATTTGATTTACGTTTTACAAGACCAAATCTTGAGCCACCTATGGATAATCCTGGAATTCATTCAATAGAACATCTTGTTGCTACATTTTTAAGAAACCACCCTGTATGGAGCGACAAGACAATATATTTTGGACCTATGGGCTGCCGTACAGGATTTTATGTAATATTTGCAGGGGAGCTTAACTCTGAAGATATTCTTGATGTATTGAGAGAAGCCGCTGATTTCGTGCTTTCTTATGAGGGTGAGATTCCGGGATATTCTCCGAGGGACTGTGGTAATTATCTTGATAATAACCTCAAACTTGCACAGATTTACATGGACAAGTTCAAGAGAGAAGTTCTTGATAATCCGACACCTGACAGACTTACTTATCCGGAATAATCAGTCAGAGAAAATAATTAATTATAAACAATACAAAAGGACTTCGCGGATTAATCTGCGAAGTCCTTTTTGGAAGACAAAATTTATTTAACTCTGATGAGAATTAAACCTCGAATAATAAATCGCCATATGAAGGGAAATTTGGCCAGAATTCCTTGTCAACAATCATTTCGAGCTTGTCAGCAGGGGCTCTCAATTCATCCATTGCAACCTTAACAACATCTCTGAAATATGTTGCCTGTTCTTTACCTTCAGTAATATCTGAAGCCTTTTCTGTAACTTCTGTAAGCTTTTTCAAAGCAGCCTTCATTTCTTTTAAGTATTTAGTAACTTCATCGAGAAGTTCTTTCTGTGTAGAACTGTCAACACCAGCCTCGCTTACTGCGATAACTGAATTAGCAAGCTCTGTTGTATATGAAACAACAGCTGGGATGATGTGCTTGCTTGCAATATCAATCATAGACTTAGCTTCAATATTGATAGCCTTAGCGTAAGCTTCGTACTTGATTTCGGCTCTTGATCTTAATTCTGACTCTGTAAATACACCAAATGATTCAAAGAGCTTAATAGCCTTAGGTGCTATAAGAGCTGGAACAGCATCAACCATGGATTTGATATTTGGAAGACCTCTTCTTTCGGCTTCTTCAACCCATTCATCAGAATAACCATTTCCGTTAAATACGATTCTGTGATGTTCTGTGAAGAGTTTCTTAATCATATCATGGCAAGCCATGTCAAAGTTGTCAGCCTTTTCAAGTTCATCAGCAATTTCCCTGAAGCTTTCTGCAACGATTGTATTTAATACAACATTTGCAGGAGCGATTGAATCAGAAGAACCAACCATACGGAATTCAAACTTGTTACCTGTGAAAGCGAATGGTGATGTTCTGTTTCTGTCTGTAGCATCTTTATTTAAATCAGGAAGTGTAGAAGCACCAGTCTTTAATTTGCCCTTCTGTATTGAGTTAGTAGCATCACCTTTGTCGATAAGCTGCATAACTACGTCCTCTAACTGCTCGCCAAGGAACATAGAAATGATTGCTGGAGGAGCTTCGTTAGCACCAAGTCTGTGATCGTTACCAACGTCAGAAGCGGATTCACGAAGAAGGTCTGCGTGAGTGTCAACTGCCTTCATTACGGCACCAAGTACAAGAAGGAACTGGATGTTTTCGTGAGGAGTTTTACCCGGGTCTAAGAGATTAATGCCATCATCTGTTGTGATTGACCAGTTGTTGTGCTTACCTGAACCGTTAACACCTGCGAATGGCTTCTCATGGAGAAGACATACAAGATTGTGGCGATAAGCAACTTTCTTTAATACTTCCATTGTAAGCTGGTTGTTATCTGTAGCTGTATTGCACTGTGCATAGATTGGAGCAAGCTCATGCTGTGCAGGAGCAACTTCGTTATGCTGTGTCTTTGCTGAAACACCCATTTTCCAGAGTTCCTTGTTGACATCCTTCATGAATGCACCGATTCTTTCACGGATAGCACCGAAGTAATGGTCATCAAGTTCCTGACCCTTAGGAGGCATAGCACCGAAAAGTGTACGTCCTGAGAAGATTAAGTCTTTTCTCTGTAAGTATTTATCTCTGTCTACAATGAAATATTCCTGTTCAGCACCAACAGAAGGAGTTACTTTCTTTGAAGTTGTATTGCCGAATAATTTTAAAATACGGAGAGACTGTTCGTTGATTGCATCCATTGAACGAAGAAGAGGTGTCTTCTGGTCAAGAGCTTCACCTGTATAAGAACAGAAAGCTGTAGGGATGCAAAGAGTAGCACCTGTTGCATCTTCACGTACAAATGCAGGTGAAGTGCAGTCCCATGCTGTATAACCTCTTGCTTCAAATGTTGCTCTTAATCCGCCTGAAGGGAATGAAGAAGCATCCGGCTCACCTTTAATAAGTTCCTTACCGGAGAACTCCATAAGAACTTTACCATTTTCGTTAGGTGCAGAGATGAAAGAATCATGTTTTTCAGCAGTAGATCCTGTGAGAGGCTGGAACCAGTGTGTATAATGTGTGGCACCTTTCTCAATAGCCCAATCTTTCATTTCATTAGCAATAACATCTGCATCTGCGAGCTGTAATTCCTTTTCGCCTTTCATTGCAAGTTTAAGATTCTTATAAACGTTTTTTGGCAGACGTTCTTTCATAACTGTGTCATTAAACACGTTTTCGCCGAAAATCTCAGCAACATTAATCTTTTCACTCATGTTTTTGTCTTCCTTCCTTTATATGTATTTATTATTTAGATAGTAGAACTAAAAAAGGCATTCCCATTTATATCAAGAAGTATATAAATTGGAACGCCTTTGTTCTGCTATTAAATTACGACAATCATCTGTCTTTAAATAAAATAACTCAAAAACATTTATTATGCAAGTGTTTTTTGAAAATTATTTAAAAATTTAATTTTATAGAGTACAAAACCGCCAAATAGCAAGCTGGTACGGAATGAACCGTGTCAGAAATATGCTGTTCTACGGTATAACAGATTCACCGATATAACTGCCATGTATTATGAGACGTTTAGTAAGATTATCTGCACATGTTGAAAGTGTGATAATCTGAGTTGCTTCACTCACATCACCCGTTGTTTCATACATGGTCAGTTCCTTACGCTGCATTGCATATTGTCTCATGGATGCAATATCAGGAAAATTAAATGTAAATGTGTCGCTGACCGGGTCAGTAAGATACACACTGAAAATCTGATACTCTTTAATCTTGTCCTGTGTATAAATGTAGAACTTGTCATTACCTTCTGTAGAATAAAAACCGGAATTGCGGTATTTATGCAGAGAAGAGAACATAGTTCCGCTGTATAATGTGTGACCATATATTATTACATGGCTTGCTGTAATGCCGCCTTTTATACGATAGTCGATGAAAGGACAGCCGTTTTTATTAATGGAACCGTCAATTGTGGTTTCAAGATACTTTTCATTATCTGTTCCCTGGACAATCGGCAGACGTAAATTCACAGAGGGCACATAAATATACCCCTGGGCGTCAGGATTGATTGCAAGGAGAGCTTCATGATTATATTTGAAAGGAATCTCAACTTCACCCTCAGGCATCTCAACGGTTACCGGAGTATTATCGTCAAGAACCTCTGACTGGACATCTTTATAAATATCAGAACCCTTCTTATACTCGAGCAGTATCTTTATGAGCATACCGGCTGATACACAAAAGACAATTATACATATAATGAGAATTATACGTCGTATTACAGATCCTTTCTTTTTTGATTTTTCCTGCTTGTCAAATGCAATATCAGCTTCATCTTCTTCGTATTCTGTATCATTAATGATGTAGTCATCATCAGAGTGCTTTGAATCCATTATAATCAGGCCTTTCCGGCTGAACCGAAAAGAGTAATCTTTTCACGTACAGTCTGTTTTATTGCTTCGGTACCAGGAGCTAAAAGTTTTCTAGGGTCAAATCCTTTACCTTCAAGGTCTTTTCCTTCTTCAATGTACTTTCTTGTAGCAGCAGCAAATGCAAGCTGACATTCTGTATTAACATTAATCTTGGCAACACCGAGAGAAATTGCTTTTTTAATCATATCCTCAGGGATACCTGTACCACCGTGAAGAACTAATGGCATATTGCCGACTTTTGCTTTGACAGCTTCAAGAGTTTCAAAGCTTAAACCTTTCCAGTTAGCTGGATATTTGCCGTGGATATTGCCAATTCCGGCTGCAAGCATGTTGACACCGAGGTCAGCAATTGCTTTGCACTCATCAGGATCTGCACACTCTCCGGCACCGATAACACCGTCTTCTTCGCCGCCGATAGCACCAACTTCGGCTTCAAGTGACATGCCAAGAGCCTTAGTAATGGCAACGAGTTCTTTTGTCTTTTCAACATTTTCTGCAATTGGATAATGTGAGCCGTCAAACATTATAGAAGAAAATCCGGCTTTGATACACTTGTAGCATCCTTCGTATGTTCCGTGGTCAAGGTGAAGAGCAACAGGAACCGTTATCTCCATAGAATCTGTAAGAGCTTTAACCATATCGGCAACGACTTTGAAGCCGCCCATATACTTTCCGGCACCTTCAGAAACGCCGAGGATAACAGGTGCATTCATCTCCTGTGCAGTAAGAAGAATAGACTTAGCCCACTCAAGATTGTTAATGTTGAAGTGACCTACTGCATATTTGCCCTCACGGGCCTTGTTCAACATATCTGTAGCATTAACTAACATAAGATATACCTCCCGAATAAAATATTTTAACTATCAACATAAAAATATTATACATTATATTCAGACAAATTAAAAGCTAAATTTTGTTGTTAGAAACATTCATATATTGTATAATGTGAACAGAATTTGTAGCGGTTATATTACAGATTTCGTATGATATATATAGAGGTGGCAGAAAAATCAAAAAAGGAGGCAATTTATATGACAATATTATCTACGCTTGCAGCAAATGCTGCAATGTTTGCATGTGAGATTAACTTTAATGATGCTGAAGCACATGCAGGAACATCGTTTGTACCATTTTTGGGATTTATGGTATTTCTTATAGGTCTGGTATTCTGTTTTATCGGAATAGTTAAGATTAATGATG
>SCPN01000937.1_pt1 | contig 13791 bp, 29 predicted proteins | sample 6106831 | NCBI WGS metagenome assembly SCPN01 (sample SAMN10720447, study PRJNA508395) | human gut metagenome | isolation source: Participant 1, 0 month
CACCGGCGGCCAGCCCTGATAGTATGGCCGCGTAGATACCCATGTGGTCCGGAAGCAGAATACGGATGGCTGCATAGGCCGCCACCACCACCAGCGCCGCGCTGATGTAGTTCCCGTCCTCAGAGCCTTTAAAGATTCTTCTGTGACGTCCTCCTCTGTCTTTACAAAAAGGTTCCCAGGATAGACGCCAGCACTCCCCAGAGCAGCCAGCATCATGGGAACAGCCACGCCCTTTACCCCGTATCCGGCGGCCACGGCCAGCGCGGCAGTGGATACGATGGACCCACATAGGACTCGTACAGATCAGCGCCCATACCAGCCATCATCGCCCACATTATCCCCATTGTCAGCGATGACAGCCGGGTTTCTCGGGTCATCCTCAGGGATTCCGGCCTCCACCTTACCCACCAGGTCGGCGCCCATCAGCCGCCTTGGTAAAGATACCTCCGCCCACCCTGGCAACAGGGCCATGCTGGAAGCGCCCATGCCAAAGGTCAGCATGTTGGCCGTAATCTGGGCAATCCGCTGGCTATCAGGAAGCGCGCCAAAAGCCATATTCAGTATGAAATACCACACAGTCAAATCCAGAAGGCCCAAGCCCACCACGGTAAAAGCCATAACAGAGCCCGCCGAGAATGCCACCCTCAGTCCCTTGTTCCAGAGTTCCGGACGCTCCCTGGGCGGTCCGGCAGTTAAGCCATGGTGGCTGTCCGCATTGCCGATAAATCCGGACAGACCCGAGAAAAACCGCCTGTCAGGAATGCAAAGGGCGTAAAATCAAAAGCCGCAGAATGCCATCACTAGCAGGATGACAAACACGGCTGCAAAGAATATTCCACACCTTTGTATTGACGTCTCAGATACGCATTGGCGCCCTTTTGTACGGCTCCGGATATACGGAGCATCTCCGGTTCCCTCCAGGTTCTCTCCTGACCCGCACAAACATGAAGGCTGCGGAACACCAGCGCCATCAGCGAACCTGCTCCTACAAAATACATAGCAACCATTACATTCCCTCCTTCTCATAAGCAGCCAGGCGCCCGTAGTCAGGCACTTACCGCTCATTCCAGAAAATTTACACAACATTTCCAGTATATATCGCTGCATGTCTTTTTACAATATATATATAAATTTTCTTTCAAATCAAAGGAAGGGGTCGAAATGATAAACGGGCAGTTGCAGGCATCGCAAAGCAAAGGTCAGTTAAGAAGGCATTATGCCTCGTATAATTTCATCTCCTCGCTGACGGCGGCCTCTACAGGAGCGCATAGCCTGGATAGTCTTATCCATAAGCTCCTCCAGGGTCCAGCCCAGTTCCTCGGCCCCTGATTACATCCCTGGAACATCCTGCCGCAAAGCGTTTATCCTTGAATTTTTTCTTAAGGCTGGACACCTCCATGTCCATGACGCTCTTGGATGGGCGCATCCTGGCTGCCGCCCCAATCAGACCAGTAAGCTCGTCCGACGCAAACAGAATTTTTCCATCTGGTGCTCCGGCTTCACATCTGAGACAAGACCGTACCCATGGCTGCACACGGCATGAATCAGCTCATCCTCTGCTCCTGCTTCCTTCAGAAGCTCCGGAGCCTTAACGCAGTGCTGCTCGGGTACATCTCAAAGTCAATGTCGTGCAGCAGGCCGGCGGTTCCCCAGAAATCCGTCTCCTCCCCATATCCCTGGTCCTGGGCAAACCAGCGCATCATGCCTTCCACGGTAAGGGCGTGGAGAATGTGGAATGGCTCCCTGTTATATTTTTTCAGGGCCTCCAAGGCCCTCTCCCTTGTCAATGCAGTGTTCATCTTACTTAAGCTCCTTTCCTCTGTGCGAAATCATATGATATCACAATATAATCAAGCCGTCCGGCAAAATGCAATACCATCCTGCCCCGGAACATCCACAGGAAGTACTTCAATTCCCCTGCTTTATTGACGCAGAGGGCCGGCAACTGTATACTGGATATGACTGTATGAATGCGCCGGCAGCAAGTTTTAGAACGCTTCATCTTATAACAGGAGGACTTTTTATGACATATCGTTTTGCAGACACAGAAGACCTGGACCAGCTTGTAGCCATGTCGGACCAGGCCAAGGAATCATTTAAAGCAAGGAATATCGATCAATGGCAGAAGGGGGAGCCCAACCGCCAGGTACTGGAGGCTTCCATCCTTCAGTCAGCTCCATGTTCTTGAGGACATGGGACAGGTGGTTGGGATGATTACCATTGTCCCCGGGCCGGAAGCCAGCTATGCCTCCATAGACGGGGCCTGGCTGAACCAGGAGCCCTACTTTGCATTCCACCGGGTATGTGTGAAGGACTCCCCTGAAAGGCCGGGGCCTGGCTGCCCGGCTGTTTTCAGAGGCAGAACAGTATGTCCTCCAATCAGGCATCCGCAATATCCCATCGACACCCATCCTGACAATCAGGCCATGCAGCGCGCCTGGCTAAAAGCGGCTACATCCGCTGCGGCACCCTGATTCTCACAGAAGGAAGCGAAGCCAGGGGATTTGAGGTTGGGTATCAGAAGAGGATTTAAGGGATGCAGAAGGGCATCCGTCTGTAGAACGGGATGGGGGCGGGGAGGCGGAGCCGGCTGCGGGCAGAGATCACTAAGGCCGCGGAAATCGGCTTTAAACAAGATTCAGGGCGACCCAACTCGCGCTATAGGCTCAGCCCTGGAATCCATTTCCCAGGCTCAGACAAGGGTACGCCTGAATCTTAAAGCCGTTTCCCGCAGCCCAAGTGATACCAAACTCTCAGATGCCTCCCCGCCCCATCCCACTCACCCACAACGTATCTTCGCATCTGCATCATTTATATCCTACTCTAAAAAAGAAAAATGGCATGCCGAATCTTACCGGCATACCAATCAATATACAAGGCCGCATTATCTTGATTTCATCTTGAAATGCGGCCTTTGCTGGATCATCTGTGCAATTGTCAATCCAGCCAGACAATATTTCTCCAGAATCTCCGAAATATCAATATCCAGAGATTTTTTCTATCCTGGCGTGGAAGGACAGCGGACGCGACTACCTATACACGTCCGCGTAACCATCTACAACCCAAAATACCTCACTCCAGACTCAAATATCTTCCATATCCTGCTCTCCGTAAAATATTCATGGCAATTCCTCGCCTCGGCGCTCGGAATGGGCCATTTGCCCAGAATCCTTCCATCGGGGCTGGTGATTGCCCTCGATGGCCATATAAGAGCCATTGGGATTCCAGTACTCGTCCATGGTGCATCTGCCCTGGTCGTCCACATACTGGGTTGCCACCTGTCCATTGGCAAAGAGCCTGTGAAGCCATGATTCATTGGCAACGAAACGGCCCTCTCCGTGGGATGCCGGGATTGCAGTATACGCTGCCCAGTCCGGCCCCGGCCAGCCATGGGGATTTATCGGATCACCTTGGTATATACCATCTTAGAGACATGGCGGCCAATGGTATTCATGGCAAGGGTTGGCGAATCCGGTCCCTGCTCCTTGATTTCACCCTCCGGCAGGAGGCCAACAATCAAGGCCGCAGCCGTTGCAGATGCCCAGCATCAGTCCGTCTCTCTCGCCCAGAAGCTTCTCAATTTCTTCCTTCATCACTGCCATTGCGGAATACAGTGGCAAAGAACTTGGCAGAGCCCTCCGGCTCATCGCCTGCTGAGAATCCGCCCGGGAACGATGACGATCTGGGCCTTTGCAATCTCTCTTCTGTATTCGTCCACGGACTGGCGGATATCTTCGGCGCTCATGTTGCACAGCACCTGGTACCACCTTTGCTCCCGCCGCTCAAAGGCCCTGGCGCTGTCATACTCGCAGTTGGTGTCCCGGGAATACCGGAATAAATACGGTTGGCTGTCCGATTTTATGGTCGCATACATACACTGCGCCGCTGTGATACAGCTTCTCTTCAACGCAGCCTCCTCTCCCTTTGCCTCCCCTGCCTGAGGCAGTGGGAACACGTCCTCAGGGGAGTCATCCACGCGTCTAATGCCTCATGGAAATGGTCACGTTGCCGTACTCAAATGCGCCTCTGTCGGTCACCTCACCGATGACGGTATAGGATATGGACAGCTGTCCCACCTTCCATCCGAGCACCTCGTACAACGATATCGCCCCATGAAGCGGCAAAGAAATCCCTTGGTCCACATATGTGCTCTATCTTCACACCCAGCTTATTGCCGAATCCCATCTTGCTCACTGCCTCTGCAAGGCATTGCCCTCCACAGCATAGGCGGATATAATGCGGCCTGCCTTTATATCTTCAAATATCTTTCCATAACCGTCCATAACCTGGCTGTAGTCCGGCAGGTCATATTGATTCTTTGCAATCCGGAACACAACAATCTTACTGCCCGGACGCTTGAACTCAGGGGTAATCACATTCTTATGGCTGTTCACATCCACGGCAAAGGAAACCAGGGTCGGCGGAACATTGAGTTTCACCGTCCTCCGTGTCAAAGTGCCTGGACATGCTGTCCTTTCCTCCGATGGAGGGCAGGCCAAAGCCCAGCTGTGCGCTGTAGGCGCCCAGAAGTGCGGAGAAGGGCTGGCTCCACCTGGATGGGTTCTCGTCATCCCTTCGGAAATACTCTGGAAGGTGAAACGAATCCTGCTGTAATCGCCGCCGGCCGCCACAATCTTTGCAACGGAGGAAACCACTGCGTACACCGCGCCGGTATGGGCTCCAGCTGGAAAGCCTGGGTCAAAGCCGTAACTCATCATGGTAACAGTATCTGTATGTCCCTTCAGCACGGGAAGTTTAGCCACCATAGCCTGGGTCTCGGTCAGCTGATACCTGCCGCCGTAAGGCATGAACACGGAGCCTGCACCGATGGAGCCGTCAAAACGCTCCACCAGCCCCTTCTGGGAGCACACGTTCAGATCAGGAAGCATGCCCAGCCATTTTTCCCTGACGTCAGCACATCTGCCTTATCAAACAGGTTGCCTGCCCGGCCTGGAACCTCCAGGGTCGTCCGCCTCCTGATGTGCCCATTGGTGTCAAGAAAGCCCTGCTCAGATCCACAATGGTCTTGCCGCGCCAGTCCATCTTAAGCCTTGCTCATCTGTCACCACTGCCACGGTCCTGCCTCCAGGTTTTCCTCTGCAGCATACCAAGGAACTGGTCCACATCCTTTGGATCCACCACCACTGCCATACGCTCCTGGGACTCGGAAAATGGCGATCTCCGTGCCGTCCAGGCCCCGCATATTTCTTGGGAACCTTGTCCAAATCAATCTTAAGGCCGGCAGCCAGCTCTCCAATGGCTACTGATACGCCGCCTGCGCCGAAGTCATTGCACTTCTTGATGATTCTGCTGACCTCAGGCCTGCGGAACATTCTCTGGATCTTCCGCTCTGTGGGAGCATTTCCCTTCTGTACCTCAGCCCGCAGACTCGATGGAGGCGGTTGTGTGAACCTTGAAGAACGGTAGCGCCGCCGATTCCCGTCGCGGCCCGTACGCCCCCAAAAGAATGATGATATCCCCCGGATCAGAGGTCTCGCGGATAACATCCTTTCTGGGAGCAGCGCCCATAACAGCGCCGATCTCCATTCTTCTTTGAATATAGCCGGTATGATGATCTCCTTCACATAACCGGTTGCCAGACCAATCTGGTTGCCGTAGGAGGAATATCCCTGGGCCGCGCTGTTAACAATCTTTCTCTGGGGCAGCTTGCCTTTTAAAGCGTCTCCCCAAGAGGCCTTCAGGTCGGCGCGCCGGTAACGCGCATAGCCTGGTATTCACATAGGTACGCCCTGACAGCGGATCGCGGACGTCCTCCCAGACAGGTGGCAGCGCCGCCGAAAGTGCTCAATCTCTGTGGGATGGTGTGTCTCATTCTTAAAATTCACCAGCCACTCTTCTGTCGCACCGTCAATCTCCACCGGAACCACGATGCTGCATGCATTGATTTCATCAGAAACTTCCATGTCCGAAGCTCTCGTCCCCTCAGCTTCTCTCATAGCCATAAGAGCCAGGTCCATAAGGCAATCACGTACTTATCGTCCCTTCCCTTATAAATCACTTCCCGGTCAGCCAGGTACTGCTTATAGGTTTCCTCCATGGGCTCTCTGTAATCGCCGTCCGTAAAGCTTACATTTTTAAGCTCTGTGGAAAAGGTGGTATGGCGGCAGTGATCCGACCAATAGGTATCCAGCACACGGATCTCCGTAACAGACGGATCCCTGTGCTCTTCCTTCTTATAACAATTCTGGATATGAAGGAAGTCCTTAAAGGTCATGGCCAGGTTCAGGGTGCCGAAAGAGCTTTCAGCTCCTCCTCTGAAGAATCCGCAAATCCATCAAAATACAGTATATCCTCCGGAACCTCGAATTCCGTCACCGGGTTTCCGGCTTCTCCCCTCATCCGCCTGACGGCTGTCTACCGGATTGATGCAGAAGCTCTGATCGCCTCCTCCTGTTCTGCGGTCAGGGCGCCGTAACCACATAGGTGGTGGCGGACCGGATAACCGGCTCCTCATCCTCCTTCAGAAGCTTCACGCACTGCTCTGCCGAATCCGCCCTCTGGTCAAACTGTCCCGGCAGATATTCCACGGAAAGACACCAGGTTCCTGGTAAATTCTTCCTCGTAAACCAAGTCCACCGGCGGTTCTGGAGAAAATGGTCACCAGCGCCTTATAGGTCTCCTCTGACAAATTCTCAATATCATAGCGGATTAAAACCCGCACATTTTTCACATTATGGATGCCCAGATAATTTTCCAGTTCTTCACGAAGCTCCCCTGCCTTTACTGCATAAGCTGGCTTCTTCTCCACAAATATTCGTCTTACGCTCATTTAGCAACCTCCTGCTCTCATCATGACCTTTCATTAATACACAACACAAAGGACCCTTGCCCTTTATCTGTTCCTCTCATAACAAAAAATAATAAATTAGTAAAATTAATACATTTAATCATTGATATATTCATCACTTATAAATATTCAAATAATCCCCTCAAAACTCCTTTGTAGCGAAAGGCCTGAAAGTTGTGATACTAAAAAAGTATGTGATTATAAAAAACCGGGAGATTACAGAAGAAATGAAAATCGGATTTGATAATGAAAAATACCTAACCATGCAGTCAGAACACATCAAACAGCGTATTGGGGAATCGGAGACAAGCTGTACACCTCCCTGGAATTTGGAGGAAAGCTTTTGATGACTACCACGCCTCCAGGGTCCTGCCCGGCTTTGCGCCGGACAGCAAGCTTCGTATGCTCCTTCAAATGGCTGACCAGGCCGAAATCGTCATTGCCATCAACGCGGCAGACATTAGAAAAGAACAAGGTCCGCCGACCTGGAGCATCACTTACGACGAGGGATGTACTCCGCCTGATACAGGAGTTCCGTGATAAGGGTCTCTATGTGGGCAGCGTGGTCATCACCCAGTACAGCCCAGAGCGGCGCCGACCAGTTCAAAACCAGCTGGAGCACCGTGACATCAAAGTATACCGCCATTACTGTATCGAAGGCTACCCCAGCAATGTGCCCCTCATTGTCAGCGACGAGGCTACGGCAAGAACGATTACATTGAGACCACCCGCCCTGGTAATCATCACGGCTCCGGGTCGGGCAGCTGGCAAGAATGGCCACCCTGTCTCTCCCAGCTCTACCATGAGAATAAGCGCGGCATCAAGGCCGGTTACGCCAAAGTTTGAGACTTTCCCCATCTGGAATCTTCCTTTAAAGCATCCGGTAAAACCCTGGCCTACGAGGCAGCCACCGCTGATTTAAACGATGTGAATATGATAGACCCCTACCATCTGGAAGCCTACGGCATAACCACGGTGAACTACAATCGGGATGTAGACATTTTCCCTGTATTAAACGCCATCTTTGAAGGGCATATACGGAGAAAGCCCTACAAATCTCCCACAGACATGGGTGTGAACATGGCCGGCTTCTGCATCATGGACGACGAAGCCTGCTGCGAAGCATCAAACGGAAATCATCCGCACGCTACTACCATGCCCTCAACCGTCTGGCCAAGGAAGAAGGGACTTCCGACGAAGTCTACAAAATCAACCTTCTGATGAATAAGGCAAAAATTGACTCCACCATGCGCGCGGTGATTGCGCCCTGTCTGGAGCGGGCCAAGGTATCCGGCGGCCCGGCCGCGGCTCATGGAATTAAATGACGGCACCATTGTCACAGGCAAGACCAGCAGCCTGTTGGGAGCCTCTGCCGCTCTCCTGTTAAACGCCATTAAGGTCCTGGGAGACATCCCCCACAATATACACCTTATTGCCCCATCGGCTATTGAGCCCATCCAGACCCTAAAGACCCAATACATGGAAGCAAAAACCCCCGCCTCCACACCGACGAGGTACTTATCGCCCTGAGCATGGAGCGCGCCACCGATGAAACCAAAAAAGCCCTGGCACAGCTTCCAAAACTTCGGGGCTGCCAGGTCCACATCCGTCATGTTGTCCGACGTAGATATTAAGGTATTCAGCAAGCTGGGCGTCCAGCTAACGTCTGAGCCGGTATATGAGCATAAGAAGCTATACCACTGATGATTCCGCTGCGGCAGCCCCTATCAGCCCTGCTGCCGGCGAACTCCCCAGTCCCAGAGGCGGGGACAGCGCAGGCACTGCCCCGCCTCTTCATGAACAGTACTCTTCCCCATTCCCCTCAGCTCAGACTTCTAATCCCTACTTTCTCTCCACATCCGTATAATACAAATGCCGTGGCAGGCCATCCGTCATAATGGGCGTCAGCTCCGCCTGAATCAATGGACGGATATAGTTCACAAATTCCTCGGTCACATAATCCCCCGCCTCGATTAATCCACTCTCTGGGAACCTTTTCTCCACGTTGGCCACCTTATGTACATCGTATATATCCGTTACACAGACGTAAGGATCGTCGGACACCCTCTTGAGAATAACCATCTTGCCGGTCTCGCCCTCAAATGCCTCCTTCACGGCAGCACCGCCTACCTGGAAGGCTTCATATCCACCCTTGACACGATATGGGAGGCGCAGCGCTGAAGGGAATTGAACTCAATGGCCCTTGTCTTGCATCCCACTTCCCGGTTGACTTTTTCTGCCAGGAACCGGGCTGTTCCGGTAAGCTGTTTATGTCCAAAGGCATCCACAAACTCAATCCCCTCTGTCAGTTCGCACAGACATAACGGCCGTCCGCCAGCTTCACGCCCTCGGATACAGCCACCACCACCGATGCTTTCTTCTTATGGAGCTCCTCCACCTTCTTCATAAAGGAATCCACGTCAAAGGTTACCTCGGGAAGGAACAGCATGTCCGGCCTCACAGTCCTCTCCTTTGCCAGGGCAGCAGCCCTGTGAGCCAGCCCGCGTTCCGTCCCATGATTTCCAGGATGGTCACGTTCTGCTGGTCATAGACAAGGCCGTCCCGGATAACCTCTTTTGTAATAGCGCCGATATACTTGGCCGCGCTTCCGTATCGGGGTATGGTCCGTGGCTGCCAGGTCATTGTCAATGGTCTTGGGCACGCCCATGAAGCGAATCTTACTTCCGTTTAACAGGGAATAGTCAGAAAGCTTCTTGATGGTGTCCATGGAATCATTGCCGCCGATATAGAAGAAGTATTCCACCTCCAGCTTGTCCAGGATGGAGAATATCTTATCATATATCTCCCGGTCGTCACATATCTCCGGCAGCTTGAAACGGCAGGAACCCAGATACGCGGAGGGCGTTCTCTTCAAAGCTCAATATCCAGATCAGACTTGATGTGCTCCTCCAGATCCACATACCGCTCCTGCAGCAGGCCCTGGATGCCATGAAGCATGCCGTATACCTTCCTGGCTCCCCTGTCCTTGGCTGTCTTAAACACCCGGCCAGGCTGGAATTAATCACCGCGGTGGGGCCGCCGGACTGCCCTACGATTACATTACCTCTTACCTCTGTCATAGAAATACCTCCTTTTAAATTGTAAGCGCTTACAAAACTGCTCTCATTTTAATATATTCCCCCATGGAACGCAAGTGTTTTGAACATTGTTCCCCTAAAAATTATGTCAATGTTTTCACAATAAATGGCTGCAGTCATTTAACCCTTCCAGACTGCACTGTCCGGTAACCGGGTCATACTCTATGGTGGTGATGCTGGCATTTCCCACAACAATTTCAGCTGCATCCGGCTGGCCCTCCAGAAGATGGACAATAAAATGGGCCAGCGTTCCCCCGTGGAGCCACCACAGCCGTGTCCCCTTTATCTCCCCCTTTATCCGCTCCCAGGCTTTTTGCACCTGGCATCCACCTGGTTCAGTGTCTCTCCGCCGGGAGGCGCCACCGTGGCCGGATGCTGCCACCATTCTTCATACAGCTTTCGTTCCTTTGTCAATATATCCGAAGCAGTCCTTCCCTCCCAGTCGCCGTATCCAATCTCCACCAGCTCCGGCAGGGGTATGACCTCCACCCCCTGGTTCCCGGCAAGGGCCATTGCAGTCTCCATGGCCCGCAGCTGGGGCTGGAGTAAATGGCTGTCACAGGCCGTTTTTCCATTCCCTTTGCCAGCATCTGAGCCTGGCTGCGGCCGGCTGCGTTTAACGGGATATCCTGCCTTCCCTGTATCCTTCCCTGTACATTCCAGTCGGTCTGTCCATGGCGTATGATATAGAGTTTCATCTGTTTTTACCTCCTGCCGTCCTGCGTCCTACAGGCCTTCCTCAAATTCCAGCCGTTTCTCACAGGATTTGGGCTTTCTTCCTCATCCTGGCCGGAAGCCGCCGCCTGGCCTTCTCCATTGACGGTCAGCGCATCCAGGGCCAGCTTCATGATGTCCCTGACCTCATCCTCACTCATCTTCATTTTAGCGGAAAGCTCCAGGGTCGCCTCCTGCCAAGCTCCTTTGACAGCACCTGGGACACGGTCTGGAGTACATTGACCCTGGCAGCCATGGTCTCCTCAATCTGGTTCTCCGTCCTCTGCTCCTCCAGGGCCAGCTCCACGCTTTCCTTTACCCGGCGTGTCATAAGTTCATTCCAGGGTTCGCTGCCATCGTACTCTATGGCGGCCAGCATCAGGGCTGTATTGGCCTCCTGGACCAAATCTGATAAGGGAAGCTCGCTGTCCCCGTATTCCCTCACCATCTCCAGCACTTCCCCCAGGCAGCCCTCCACCAGGCGGCTGCGGGCCCCTGCGTCGCCCCTGGCTGTTCCCTCAGACGAAACCATTTCATCCCTTTCAAGCGGTGTAATGCTTCTCATCTCTTCAAATACATATCAAAAAATCGTGTTCCATCATGCTTCTATCCTTTCAATTTTCAGAATTTCATGTTCCATTCATAATCCTTAATAGGATAATCCATAGCAGACCATAAGTCAAGTTTCCCTCTTTACAAAGTCCCGGCAATCGTGATAAGATATGCTTAGTTTATAAGGAGGACTTAATAATGGATATTAACTATGAACTTTATAAGGTATTTTTTACCATGTAGCGGTGACGCTGAGCTTTTCGAGGCTTCCAAGCAGCTTTTCATTTCCCAGTCCGCTGTAAAGCCAGTCCATTAAAGTCCTGGAGAAAAGCAACCAGCCCTGTTCATCCGAAGCACAAAAAAGTACAGCTCACCCGGAAGGAGATTCTGTTAAAACATATTGAACCTGCCATGAATCTCATAAAGGAGAGAACCAGCTGCTGGAGGCCCAGCCACCTAAACGGCGGCCAGCTGCGTATCGGGCGCCAGCGACACCATATGCCGTTACTACCTGGTCCCCTATCTGAACCGCTTCCCACAAGGAATTTCCAAACATCCATATCAAGGTCATTAACCAGACCTCCATTGAATGCGCCGCTTCCTGGAAAACGGACGAGGCCGACTTCATCATTGCAAAACTATCCCAATTCCGCCCTGGCCGGCAGCATGAATACCAGGGTTATCAATGAATTCCATGATGTGTTCGTGGCCAGCCGCAGCGCATTTCCCCTGAAGGGATCTAAACTGGCCCTGGAGGGCTGCTGCGGTATCCCATCATGATGCTGGACCGCAGAGCACCACCAGCAGAGTTCCTGCATCAGATTTTCCAGAAACGCCAGCTGGACCTGGTGCCGGAAATCGAATTGTCCAGCAACGACCTGCTCATCGACCTGGCCCGCATTGGCCTGGGAATTGCCTTTGTCCCTGACTTTTGCATCCCTAAAAATGACGAGGACCTGTTCATCCTGGATTTAAAGGAACAGCTTCCCCTCCCGCCAGATGATGGTGGCCTACAACGAAAGTCTTCCCGGTATCCCAGGCAGCCAGGACAGTTCATGGATATGTTATAGGAAACAGCCGTCTGCCATGGTCCCCAGGGATACCGCCAAGGCCGGCTATACCGCCCCGTCCCAAAACGCCCTCACAGCCTGGTCTACGTTGTACCGGTTGACCACGGTGTAGGTCCCCCATTCCCTTGGGAACAGGGCCACGTACTCCGGGCGGAGGAACCGGTCGTCTAACAGGGCGATGATTCCCTGTCATGGACAGTCCTTATGACCCGGCCGGCTGCCTGCAGCACCTTGTTCATGCCCGGATACTGGTATGCGTAGTCAAAGCCGTGTTCCATGTTCATCAAAATATTCCTTCAGAATCTCCTGTTCCGTGTTTACCTGGGGCAGACCGGTTCCAATAATCACAGCGCCGATAAGGCGCTCTTCTTTTAGGTCGATTCCCTCCGAAAATATCCCTCCCATGACGCATAAGGCTGCCATGGAGCAATCCCGCTCCTCCTCAAAGCTATGCAGAAATGTCTCTCTGTACTCCTCAGTCATATGGTTTGTCTGGGCGTTCCAGATAAAAGAAAGGGCTCCCGACGCCTCCCTGGCAGCCAGAATATCCTCTATGGCATGGAGATACTGGTAGGAAGGACAGAATACCATATAATTTCCTTTTTTTCTCCACCACCCGGCATATATAGTCCACAATCTTCTCATACTCGGAAGGCCCCCTGCGGCTGTAACGGCTGCTGACATCACTGGCAGCCAGCACCATGCGGTTTTCCTCTGGAAAAGGAGACTTTGCATAGACAGCGTATTCCTCTGGCTGCCGCTTAAAAGTTCCTTATAGTACTGGATGGGTAGCAGAGGTGGCCGAAAACAGGGTGCTGACGCCCTTGTCCAGGCACTCCTTCAGGTTCACGGCCGGGTTAATGCACAGCAGCTTTACCATAAAACTGCCGTCCGCGAGAATCTGGTCATATATCCTGTAGCTCTCATCCAGCCTGTCATACACATACAGAAAATCCCGGACTGCAAAGTAGAACTCAGCACCAGGTCCGGTCGGGAAATTCTATGTTTTCATTCATAAAACTTTCCAGCTCGCCGAACATGGTCATCAGGTTCAGGGCCAGAACATTCACATCCGGCAGCAGCTCGTAGGTGCTCCCCAGCACGGTCCTGCGCTCTCCCTCATCCCCGCCGTAGGAACGCTTTAATTCCAGGAACCGCTGGTTGCACTTATCCAGCTGGGCAATGACCTTTGCCGCTCCGGGCTGTGTCTTTAAAATGCGTTTTGTCAGAAGCATCCTCCTTTATAAGGCTGGCGCTGTACATCTCCTGGCCCTGGGCATGAATTATGGGCCTCATCCACCAGAAACAGGTACCCCTGGCCCGGCTCCCCTGGTCAAAATACCGCTTCAGCTTTATTGGGATCAAAGAGCATAATTGTAATCGCATGATGCCGTCCACCCAGTTGCTGATATCCAGACAGAATTCAAAGGGACATATCTCAAATCTTTCAGCATACTCCAGCACCTTGTCCCTTGTGATGCCGTCCACCTCCTGGATGATTTCGTAGACAGCGTCATTGACCCGGTCGTAGTGGCCCTTGGCCCTGGGA
>SCPN01000765.1_pt1 | contig 13705 bp, 15 predicted proteins | sample 6106831 | NCBI WGS metagenome assembly SCPN01 (sample SAMN10720447, study PRJNA508395) | human gut metagenome | isolation source: Participant 1, 0 month
AGAGGGAATTACCATTTAAGTGTTAATGTTTGTAAAAACATTACTGAAAAATTAAGGAGGATTTCGACATGGCTTACAATAAGAGCGATAGAGAAGGCGCAAGAAGAAGACCTATGCGTAGAAGAAAAAAGGTTTGTGCTTTCTGTGCAGACAAAGAGCATGATGTAATTGATTATAAAGATGTAAACAAGTTAAAGAGATATGTCTCTGAAAGAGGAAAAATTCTTCCTAGAAGAATTACAGGAAACTGTGCTAAGCATCAGAGAGCTTTAACAGTTGCAATCAAGCGTGCAAGACACGTTGCAATTATGCCATATACAACAGACTAATTAAAAACTGTTTTATAAATAAAACCCATTTTGTCAGACTTATCTGTCAGAGTGGGTTTTTGTTTTGCTTTATATTCGATTTCTAAAACATATTAAAATGAAAAAATATACAAAATCAATTATCAAATATACGGAAAATTTAATTTGTAATAAAATGTTATGTTACCGTTCACAAACTATTAACAAAAAAAACATTGCACATTCATAATAGTTAGGTAATATATAAACATCAAATGAAACGAAATCATTTGATAAGTGCTTAAATTTTTTTCATACCTTCTCCTTTAAGAATCGCTTCTCCAGGCGGTTCTTTTTTTTGACTACAGATTTAAATTTCTGTTATACTTAAGAGAAGAGGATTTTAATTTTAAACATTAGGATTTTGGGTTCAAAAGGTATTTTGATGGGGTTAAAAGGTATTTTGAACTTTGCATCATATAAAAATATATAGAGAGTGGAAAGGTGTAACATGGGAACTACTGTGAGTAAAGAAGAAAAATTAGAAAAATTAAAAAACTATCTTAAAGAATTGGGAAGTGTTGCGATTGCTTTTTCAAGCGGGGTAGACTCTACATTTCTCATGAAAGTAGCGCATGATGTTCTTGGAGAAAAAGCAGTTGCTGTTACAGCAGTATCATGTTCGTTTCCTGTCAGGGAACTTAATGAGGCGAAAGCATTTTGTGAACGTGAAAATATCCGTCAGTTTATATGTGAATCTGAGGAACTGGATATAGACGGATTTTCAAAAAATCCAAAGAACCGCTTTGTTATCTGTGTAAAAAGGAATTGTTTAGCAAAATCCTTGATATAATTCATAAAAACGGAATAGAATATGTGGCAGAAGGTTCAAATATGGATGATAATGGAGATTACAGGCCGGGACTTCAGGCGGTTGCAGAACTTGGAATAAAGAGCCCGCTTCGACACGTCGGTCTTTATAAATCTGAGATTCGTGAACTTTCAAAAAACATGGGACTTTCAACCTGGTCAAAACCTTCATTCGCATGTCTTTCATCCAGATTTGTCTACGGTGAAACGATAAATCGTGAAAAATTAAAAATGGTTGAACTGGCTGAGGAATATCTGATGCAATTTAATCTTTCTCAGGTGAGAGTGAGAATTCATGGAGAAAAAGAAAGCGGGATAATTGCAAGAATAGAACTTTCTCCTGATGAGATTGAAAAAATGATGAAAAATGAAGTAAGAAGTAAGATATATGATAAATTCAAAGAAATTGGTTTTGATTATGTTTCAATGGACATGTTTGGATACAGAATGGGAAGTATGAATGAAACTTTGTGAGGTGAAATTTTGTGATAGAGAGTGAAGTTAAAAATTTGTTGAAACAGTTGGCGGCAGGAGAAAAAAATGTTGATGAAGTTATGCTCAAGTTAAAAATGGAACCGTTTGAAAATCTTGGATTTGCAAAGCCGGATTTTCATAGAGGCATAAGGCAGGGAACTCCTGAAGTAATATATGGTGCCGGAAAGACAAAGGAACAAATTGCAGCAATTACAAAAGCATTGCTTGACAAGGGACAGGAAAGGGTACTCATTACAAGAATGGCTGCTGATGCAGCAAAATTTCTGAGTGAACACGAAAAATTCAGAATGACAGAAAATGCTGAATTTGCTTTTTTTTATAATGAATTAAGCGGGATAGGAATGGTTGGAGAGTTTCCAAAACCTGATGCTGATGGAAAAATTGTAGTTGTGACGGCCGGTACAAGTGATCTTCAGGTTGCAAAAGAAGCTGTCTATACGGCGAAGTACCTTGGCAATGAAGTGACAGAACTCCTTGACGTCGGGGTGGCAGGACTTCACAGACTTCTTGGAAATTTGGAAACAATATTTGATGCAAAGGTGATTATTGCAATAGCCGGCATGGAAGGTGCTATTGCAAGTGTTGTCGGCGGTCTTGCGGATTGTCCGGTTATAGCGGTGCCGACAAGTGTCGGTTATGGCGCATCTTTTGGCGGTTTATCAGCACTGCTTTCTATGCTGAATTCATGTGCGAGTGGTGTAAGTGTTGTAAATATAGACAATGGTTTTGGTGCGGCTTATCAGGCAAGTATGATAAATCATTTGTAGGAACAAAATTATAAAAGAGTTTTTCATAGATATTTTATAGCAGGAGTGAGGATTATTATGAAACAATTATATCTGGATTTAGGAATGGGAGCGGCGGGAGATATGCTTACTGCCGCATTACTGGAACTATGTCCCCACAAGGACGGGATTATCAAAAAGCTTAATTCGCTGAATATACCTGGCGTACATTATGAACGTGAGATTATGAAAAAATCCGCTATATGCGGAACTCATATGCATGTGATTGTCAATGGAAGTGAGGAAGAATGTGGACATGAGCATGAAGAAGGTCATCATGAACACAGCCACCACCATCATATTTCTATGTCGGACATTGGAGAAATAGTTTCAAAACTTAATACATCTGAAAAGATAAAAAAACAGATTTTGGATGTTTACAATATAATAGCTGATGCCGAGAGCAGGGTGCATGGAGAGCCGGTCAGTCAAATTCATTTTCATGAGGTTGGAAACATGGATGCAATTGCTGATGTTGCAGCTGTCTGTATTTTGATAAATGAACTTAATATCGGGAAGATTGTGGTATCTCCTGTTCATACGGGAAGTGGTTTTGTAATGTGTGCTCACGGAAAACTTCCGGTCCCTGCTCCGGCAACTGCTCTTATTCTTGAAGGCGTCCCTTATTACAGTGATGGTTTAAAAGGAGAACTTTGTACTCCGACGGGTGCGGCACTCATAAAATATTTCGCAGATGATTTTTCAGATATGCCTGCAATGGTTGTAGAAAAGACTGGATATGGTTTCGGAAAGAAAGAATTTGAGAGACCTAATTGTGTAAGGGCACTTTTGGGAACTGCTTTTCAATGTTCAGAGGTTACTTCTGAATGTGACAATTCCTGCGAAAAGACTGACAAAGTAGTTGAACTTGCATGCAATATAGACGATATGACAGCGGAAGAGATAGGATTTGCCACAGAGAAAATTCTGGAGGCAGGTGCACTTGATGTATATACGATTTCAGCTTATATGAAAAAGAACAGACCGGGTACGGTAATCTGTTGTCTTTGTCATGAAGATGAGAGAGAAAAATTTGCAAAAATTATGTTTAAATACACTACGACAATAGGTGTGAGACAGTATAATTGTGACAGATACATTTTATCAAGAAAAACAGAAAATATACAGACAGATTACGGAAATGTAAGAGTAAAGAAAACATCAGGTTACGGTGTTGAGAGAGAAAAAATGGAGTATGATGACTTATCGAATATTGCAAATAAGCGGCAAAAATCGGTGTTTGAGGTAAAACATGACATAAAACATTGACAAATATTATCGCTTGTTTAAAATTAGAATGAGGGGGGGAATTTACAAAAAGAGAGGATATTAAATATGGGAAAAAAATTAGGCGAGATGGCAAGTGGTTTGAAAGTTCATCTGACAGCTACTGCCGGTTTGGAACAGCTTGAATTTGAAACCAGTGTGGTTCAGGCGGGTGAAGGACATATAATTGTCGAACCTGTCAAACATAATGGCAAAATTTTGAATTTTTCCAATAGCTCAATTATTAAAAATGTTGTTGTTGATGCCCAGCCTTTACCTGAGAAATATATAAATGTAGATGTAGAGATTACAATGCTTGAAAACAAGAAGTACCATATAATACTCAGTGATAAGGAAGGAATACCTATCAATAGAAGAAATGAATTCAGAGTCTATGTTGGAAGTTATGTCACGGCACAGCTTGCAAATATAAATCAATCTATTGAGGCTATATTAAAGGATGTCAGTGTAGGTGGGTTCTCTTTGGTTATACGAAAAGAAGGCATAGACGGCATTGTAGGCTGGGTGGGCCAGGCGATAAAAGTGGTTTATTATCACGGCGGTAGCAAAAACAGAATACCGATGGTATTTATTGGTCAGGCAGTAAGAGAAGAAGATATAGATGAAGAACGTGTTTTGGTTGGCTGCAAAAGTTTGAGGCAGCCGTTTGGAATAGAAAAATTTATTGCTGACAGGCAGAGAGAAGAATTGCATAGAAAAAATAATAGCGAATAAACAATAATGAAATTTTTCTTAATTCATTGTAATTAGTTATACATATATGATATAATTTTAAAAAGAATTAACTTTTAAAACAGGAAAAGCGAGGATTATTATGAACGATAGAAACACAGATTTATTTTTTAATGAGGACAACGAAGAAGTAGCATTGATTACGCTCAACGATGAGGAAGGCAATGAAGTTGACGCTGCACTTATGGCTGTATTTCAGATTGAAGAAGTATACAGCGACGAAGAATTTGCTGTACTTATGCCGTTAGAGCAGGATGAAGAAGCTCTTATGAACGGACAGGGAGAGGTACTCATTTTCAGATATTTTGAGGATGAAGCCGGTGACCCGAATTTTGAGCCTATTGAAGATGATGAGATGGCTCAGACAGCCGTTGACGTTTTCCAGGCGATGGTAGAAAACGGAGATATAAACATCCAGTTTAATGCAGAAGAAGAGGACGAGGAAGACACAGAGGAAGATTCAGGCAGTGTTGGAAATAATTCTATTGACTTAGGAGATGTAGTTGTTCATCTTGATGATTACGATAAATAATCAATACTGATTTCAGAAAACTTTTATTAAAAGGGGCATCGTTTAAGGTGCCCTTTTTAAATTAAAAGCTTGCAAATATTATGAAAGGACATGGTGATTTAAATGAACTTTAGAACAGTTGATGAATTTGAAAATTTTGATTTTAATGAGGCACATATCGGTGGCATAGAAGTGAAAAGCGGTCATGTTTTTTTGTATCTTGACAATGTCATGATTTCAGCTAAAAATTCATGCAACAGAGATATACGGGAAATGCGTACAAATGAGCTTGTATTGAAATTACAGGATGGTCAGATTACTTCATTTGTAAAAGAAGGAGTAAAAGTTTACAATGCCGACGGTGTATTCCAGAGAGAAATACCGGATGATATAATACCGGCAGAAAAATATGAGGAAACATTTGAAATGCTGTTTGATAAATATATGCTTGAGGCGGGCATAAAGAAAAATGATGAAACAGCAGAAAATATTTATGAATTTGAGATTGAATATGAGGAATTTTCATATCTGCTTGTGGTGAAAGCGGCTCATGATGTAGAAGAGTGGGATAAGTTTATGAATAAGTAGAGTTGAGATTTTCTGCTTGACATATGTACACTCAATTTAGTATCATATTGAGAGGTAAAGACTTAGAAAAAGAGGAGTACACATTGTAGTCCGCCAGAGAAAATGGTTCGCAGGCTGAAAGACCGTTTAGGTACGAAAATGTGGAAGGTAGCTTTGGAGTTGTGGATATGAAAGCCTGTTTTTTGACAAAGTGTTGAAACAGTCGTAAAAGATTGCGGTTTATTACGTTGTCAGAAACGGTTATTAGTTTTCAACGGGTCATTCCGTTAAAGATGTTGAGATGATGTTTAAATTTTTAAATATAGACAGAGTGCATTTGCTTTGCATCATGTATTAGTGAAGGTTTAAACATAAAAAAAGGTGGTACCGCGTATATAGTTTATTCGCCCTTTATCCGTGATTATACGGATAGGGGCTTTTTTATGTTCAGAAAGGAAAAGTTTATCATGGCAAAAGAATTAGAGAAAAATTACAACCCTGCCGACATTGAGAAAAGAACTTATGATAAGTGGCTTGAGAAAAAATATTTTCATGCAGAAGTAGACAGAGATAAGAAACCGTTTACTATTGTTATGCCACCTCCAAATATTACAGGACAGCTTCATATGGGACATGCCCTTGACAATACTTTGCAGGACATCCTCATTCGTTTTAAACGTATGCAGGGATATGAAGCACTCTGGGTTCCTGGAACTGACCATGCATCTATCGCAACAGAGGCAAAAGTGGTAGAGAAACTTGCAAAAGAGGGAATCAAGAAAGAAGATATTGGACGAGAAAAATTTCTTGAGCATGTATGGGACTGGAAAAAGCAGTACGGCGGCCGTATTGTCGAGCAGCTTAAAAAAATTGGTTCTTCATGTGACTGGGACAGAGAGCGTTTTACAATGGACGAGGGATGTTCAAAGGCAGTAAAGGAAGTTTTCATAAAGCTTTACAACAAAGGACTTATCTATCGTGGTGAGAGAATAATCAACTGGTGTCCGCATTGTCTTACATCTATTTCAGATGCAGAGGTTGAATATGAGGATCAGGCAGGTCACTTCTGGCATCTCCGTTATAAGACAACAGACGGAACAGGTTATATTGACCTTGCGACAACAAGACCGGAGACACTTCTCGGTGATACTGCAGTAGCTGTAAACCCAAAAGATGACAGATACAAAGATATGGTTGGAAAAATGCTTGACCTTCCTATAGTACACCGTCAGATACCTATTATTGCAGACGAATATGTAGATATGGAATTTGGTACAGGTGTTGTTAAGATTACACCGGCGCATGACCCTAACGACTTTGAAGTTGGACTTCGCCACAATCTTGAAGTTATAAATGTACTCACTGATGATGCAAAGATAGTTGCAGATTATCCTAAGTATGCAGGAATGGACAGATACGAGGCAAGAAAAGCAATCGTAGCAGACCTTGAAGCAGAGGGAGCACTTCTTAAAGTAGAAGACCATGAGCATAATGTAGGAACATGTTATCGTTGTCATACAACAGTAGAGCCAAGAGTATCAAAACAGTGGTTCGTTGCAATGGAAAAACTTGCAAAACCGGCTATCGATGCAGTTAAAAAAGGTGACACAAAGTTTGTACCACCTCATTTTGAAAAGACATATTTCCACTGGTTAGAGAATATCCGTGACTGGTGTATTTCACGTCAGCTCTGGTGGGGACATCAGATTCCAGCATTTTACTGTGATGACTGTGGAGAACTTGTAGTTACTAAGGAAGACAAATGCACATGTCCAAAATGCGGAAAGCCTATGCGTCAGGATCCTGATACACTTGACACATGGTTCTCATCAGCACTCTGGCCTTTCAGTACACTTGGATGGCCTGACAAGACAGAGGAGATGGATTATTTCTATCCTACAAGCACTCTTGTAACAGGTTATGATATTATTCCATTCTGGGTTATGCGTATGATGTTCTCAGGACTTGAGCATACAGGAAAAGTACCATTTGATACAGTTCTTATCCATGGACTTGTAAGAGACAGTCAGGGAAGAAAGATGAGTAAATCACTCGGAAATGGAATTGACCCGCTTGAAGTTATAGATAAATACGGTGCGGACGCACTTCGTTTTACACTTGTTACAAACAACGCTCCGGGAAATGATATGCGTTTTTATTGGGAGAGAGTTGAGGCAAGCCGTAACTTTGCAAATAAGGTATGGAACGCTTCAAGATTTATCATGATGCATCTCGGTGACAACGAGATTACAACACCTGCATATGACACTCTCAAAGTTGAGGACAAATGGATATTGTCAGCGGTAAACACACTTGCAAAAGAAGTTACTGAGAATATGGAAAAATATGAACTTGGTGTAGCTGTTCAGAAGATAAATGACTTTGTATGGACAGAGTTCTGTGACTGGTATATCGAGTTTGTTAAGCCTAGACTTTTTGCAAAGGATGAGGATAAAGAGTCAGCAAATGCTGCATTCTGGACTCTTAAGACTGTACTTATCAACTCACTTAAATTACTTCATCCGTATATGCCGTTTATCACGGAAGAAATCTTCTGCACACTCCAGTCAGAGGAAGAATCAATCATGATTTCAAATTGGCCTGAGTTTAAGGATGAGTGGGATAATAAAGATGCTGAAGATAAAGCAGAGCTTATGAAAGCACTCACAAGAGGAATAAGAAACAGAAGAAGTGAAATGAATGTAGCACCATCAAGAAAAGCTAAGGTATATATCGTAGCAGATGATGATGAGACAAAAGAGACACTCACATCACTTGTGCCTTCATATCAGCACCTTATCTCTGCATCAGAAGTACAGGTACAGAGTGACAAGACAGGTATCGAGGACAATGCAGTATCAGTAGTTATAGATAAAGCAACAATTTATATGCCGCTTGCAGACCTTGTAGACCTCGCAAAAGAAAAAGAGCGTCTCGAGAAAGAGAAGAAACGTCTTGAGGGAGAGCTTAAGAGAGTAAACGGAATGCTTAACAATGAGAAATTCATGAGCAAAGCACCGGAAGCAAAAATAAATGAAGAAAAAGCAAAACTCGAAAAATATCAGGCAATGATGAGTAAAGTAGAGGAAGAACTTGCTGCTTTATAAAATAATCAATTTTGTTTAAATATAGAGCTGTGGAGCAATTATTTGGCTTCACAGCTTTGATTTTTTATTCCACTTGCATTTAGATGTCATCTAATATATAATTTTCTTATAGTAGCGGTATTATACACTTTATCGTTATTAACAAGGAAGGGAGGAGGGTATCATGGAAGATAAAGCAAATGCAGAGGTTCTGGGTGGAGGAGAGATTACATTTTCAAATGATGGTTCAGAGGCGTATCTTTGCCTGATTACAACAGACAAGACAAAATCTGATTATACGGTTGATGATTTGAAAAAAAGACTGCAGCAGGCCGGTGTTGTAAATGGAATTGATGAAGCTGAATTACAAAAGGTTATAGATGACAGAATGTACAACATGCCTGTTAAAGTAGCCGAAGGCAAAAAGGCAGTTGACGGAGTTGACGGATGGTATGAGTTTTTGTTTCAGACAGAGATTGATACAAAGCCAAAGATATTGGAAGACGGTTCTGTAGATTATTCCGAGTATGGAGATGTTCCTACCGTTGAAGAGGGGCAGACGGTTGTTATATATCATCCTGCTATTCCATCGGAGGATGGTGTTTCCGTAAAAGGTGAAACCATTATTGCAAAAAAAGGAAAGGAACTTGCCAGGCTTAGCGGCAGGGGCTTTATATATGATACGGAGAAAAAAGAGTATCGTGCAAAATATGATGGAAAGATAACATATCGTGATGATAAACTTCAGATAGAGCCGGAGCTTCTTATAGAAGGTGATGTATCATTTACAACAGGTGATGTTACATTCCAAAATGATATTCATATCCGTGGAAATGTGCTGACCGGAGTGAAGGTTATATCTGAGAGAGGAAACATTATCGTAGACGGATATGTTGAGTCGGCGACAATTAAAGCTAAAAAAGATATAGTCCTTAAAAACGGAATGCAGGGAAATGGAAAAGGGTATCTTGAAGCAGGCGGAGATGTGACTGGCAAATTTTTTGAGCAGGTTCAGATAAAGTGCAAAAAAGATATAAACGCTAATGCTATCATGAATTCGGATATTGAGTGTGGTCAGGATGTAATTGTATCAGGAAAGTATGGAATTATTATCGGCGGAAAAGTTTCAGCGACCAGATATATTCATGCGACAATCATTGGAAATATGTCTGAAGTAAAGACAACATTGTGTGCAGGTGTGGACGGTGACCTATTTGCGTTGCTTAGCAAATGCGAACAGGATATTTCTGAGATAGGGAGAGAACTTGCAAAGATTACCAATGTACTCGGTCAGGTTCAGATACTTATTGAAAAGACAGGACGTTCCGATTTGATTGAGAAGAAGATGGCTCTTATGCGGACAAAAATTGAAAAAGATACAAAGCTTAGTGAGCTTACCAAAAAGAAACAGAGTATTGTTGAGAAGATGGGGAAAGCCAATCTTGCTAAAGTTACTATTGAAAAGATTATATATCCGGGAAATGTAATCACAATAAATGGTGTGAAAGCAGTTGTAACCGAAGAAGAGAAACATGTAGAGTATGCAAGAAGAGGCGCAGGAATTATAGTGTATAAGATTGGGGAATAAAATATTGTTAAATAATTTGTCGCAAGTTGCGGTGAATAAAAGTTGATAAATATCGGGAGGTAGTGTAGTATGGATTTTGAAGCTGAGTTGGCAAAATTTCAGCCAAGTTTGGAGATTGACCAGGCAGAGGATGCCATTTATGGAAATAATACAACTGACGTAACGGATTTACTTCATAGTATTTTAAAGGACAATGTGAATGGTAAAAATACTAAAAAAAATAAATCAGCAGGATGGGTGGAAGAGTAATGAATTGTCCAAGATGTAATGCCAATGTAGCTTTTAGTAAAAAAAGATGTGACAATTGCGGTCAGGATTTAAAAAATTACCGCAGGGTTGTCGGTCTTTCAAATATTTATTATAACAAGGGATTATCTCAGGCAAAAGTAAGAGATTTATCCGGTGCCATTTCGTCACTTAAACTTAGTTTACAATTCAACAAATTAAATACAAATGCAAGAAATCTTTTAGGTCTTGTCTATTTGGAAGAAGGAGAAATTGTATCAGCATTAAGTGAGTGGGTTATAAGCAAACATTATCAGTCAGAAAATAATGATGCGGAAGACTATATCAAAATGATACAGTCAAATCCTAATAAACTTGAAACATATAATCAGACAATCCGAAAATATAATTCGGCACTTAATTCAGCAAAACATGGCGATGAAGATATGGCTATCATACAGCTTAAAAAAGTTGTAAATCTAAATCCTAAGTTTATCAGGGCGCATCAGCTTTTAGCATTGCTGTACATGATGACAGGTAAAAAAGATAACAGGGTTAAAGCATTAAAACTTCTCAGAAACATCAGTCAAATAGATGTTACCAATACGACAACTCTGCGTTATATGAAAGAGTTGTCAGATGTCCACATCAGAGGAGAAAGTCCTAAAGTGCAGCCTAAGGTGGTCAAAAAAGAACCTGAGAGAAGAACTTTGCCACAGGTTGACCCTGATGCGTACAAGACGATTACTCCGTATAAAGAAGAAAGACCGTCTATTATGCCATTTATAAATATTGTTGTTGGTATAGTGATAGGACTTGCACTTATGTATTTTTTGATAATACCTCATATGAAATCGAATGAGGCTCAAAATGCAAATGACAGTTTTAAACAGTATAGTGAACAGCAGGCAGCAGATGCAAGCGATTCATCTTCACTGAAAAGCAAAAATGAATCATTGCAGAAAGAAATAGATGGATTAAAGAATGAGCTTAAACAGCTTCAGGGTGATATAAACACTGAAGATGGAAAGACAATACTTGATATTTATGATGCACTTTTCAGTTCAGCAAGTTCATATCTTGCAGATGATACTGAAAATGCTGCGAAAAAGCTGTTGGATATTGATGAAAGTACGCTTAAAAATGATTATGCAAAGAAAGTATATAACAGAATAAAAGACAATACTTTCGCAGCTATGTCGGAAAAATTGTATCAGCAGGGATATTCTTATTACAGCAGTGGTGATTATGGAAATGCTATTAAAACTTTGAAAGAGGCTGTTAAATATGATGAGACAAATGTCAAGGCAATTTATTTCCTTGGCAGAGGCTATCAGAAACAACAGAAATAGACAAAGCAAAGGAATATTTCTGATACTATTGTAAATGAACCCTGACTCAGACAGAGTTGGCACTTGCAAATCAAAATTAGCAGAGATGGGATATTAGTATGAAAGTTAAAATTTTCGTGCTGTGATGAAAGGCAGAAGTCTGTCGCTTATGTAATCTAATATGATTAAGGCGGCAGATTTTATGTTATTGGAAAAAGAAAATTTAAAATTGATTTAAAGTTTGAAATTAAAGAAAGGAAAAGAGATTATGAGACATGATGCATTATGAAATCAAAGGTGATTGTCTGGTGGTTTATATCAGGGATGATTTGGACCATCATGCCGTTACTTATCTGCGTGAAACATCTGACAGAATTCTTATAGAAGCAGGAAATGTGAAAAATATTATTTTGATTTTAAAGATGTAAGTTTTATGGATAGTTCGGATAGGACTATGGGGCGTTACAAAAAAGTTATGTTTATAGGCGGGAAGCAGCAAATGTCGGAAAGACCGTTGACAGAATATTTAAGGTGTCAGTTATATAAGATTATAGAAAAATATGATACAATTCAGGAGGCATTTTATGAGAATAGAATTTGAGAGCTGTTCGCAGAATGAGGCATTTGCAAGGACTGTTGTTGCAGCATATATTACGAGACTTAATCCAACACTTGAGGAACTTTCTGATGTAAAAACGGCTGTATCAGAGGCTGTTACAAATGCAGTTATACACGGTTATGAGTCAGGGCCGGGAAGAATATTTATGACATGCAATATACATAATAATGAAGTGGAAATAGAGATAGAGGATTTCGGCGTAGGAATTGCCGACATAAACAAAGCTATGGAACCACTTTACACAACAAGACCTGAATGGGAACGCTCAGGAATGGGATTTGCATTTATGGAAGCATTTATGGATGAGATGAAAGTGGAATCTGAGGTTTCAAAGGGAACTAAAATTTATATGAAAAAGAAAGTCGGGGCAAAATAGCATGCATGATGAAATAAAGTGTTTGCTAAAGAAAGCCAGAGCCGGTGACAGAGAAGCAAGAAGCGAGATAGTTCAAAAGAATTTGGGACTTGTCTGGAATGTTGTCAGGCGATTTAATGGCAGAGGATACGAAGCAGATGATATATTTCAGATTGGATGTATAGGACTGATAAAAGCGATTGATAATTTTGACATGAGTTTTAATGTCTGTTTTTCTACATATGCAGTGCCCATGATTATGGGAGAAATCAAAAGATTTATGCGTGATGACGGTATGATAAAAGTGAGCAGGACATTAAAAGAAAACGGCTGGAAGATAAAACAGGCATCTGAAAAGCTGAGTCATGAATATGGCAGGAATGCAACTATAAGTGAAATTGCACAGGTTACGGAATTATCAGAGGAAGATATAGTACTTGCACTTGATGCAAATGTAGAAGTGGATTCCCTGTACAAAAATGTGTATAGGGATGATGGAAGAGAGGTTATGCTTGTCGATCAGCTTGTGGCGAAAGAAACGGCGTGCGATTTAGAAAAAGAAAAAGTGATAAATCACATTCTTATCGACAACCTTATAAAAAAATTAAAGGGGAGAGAAAAAAAACTGATAGAATACAGATATTTTAAGGAGATGACACAGACACAGATTGCGGACAAGCTTGGAATAAGCCAGGTTCAGGTAAGCAGGCTTGAAAAAAAGATTCTGAAAAAAATGTATATGGAATTAAATTCGTAAGACGAACTTCAGTTGTCTTGGAAATAACAACTTATAAAATATCTTTTGACCAAAACATCATATTATTGTGAATAAACAAAAAATAATAAGCCATACTACTGTTATCAAATGGTTGATGTTCATATGTAGGTGTGAACGTTATACTAGCAACATCAAATCAAAATCGAATGGAGGTTTGTGGAGATGATGAGAAACAGGGGATGGCTTATT
>SCPN01000854.1_pt1 | contig 13633 bp, 10 predicted proteins | sample 6106831 | NCBI WGS metagenome assembly SCPN01 (sample SAMN10720447, study PRJNA508395) | human gut metagenome | isolation source: Participant 1, 0 month
GGTTCTTCCCTCCTTAACATAGTGTTGCCAAAAACAGTCATTATAATAACAAATATTGCCATTATAAAGCTATTTTGCAGCTTTTCATTAATTCATCGGTACTCACAAATATTTTATGTGTTCGTGCTTAAGTATATATTAAACCTGCAACCTTCGGATTAATCTAACTCCGGCACTAAATTTAAATATTAATGTGAATAAATCTGTGCTTTTACAAAGCAAATTATAGGATTCTAATTACTTAGCGTCCTTAGGTCTCTTAGCACCGTACTTAGAACGGGCCTGTCTTCTCTTAGCTACACCTGCAGTATCAAGTGTACCTCTGATGATGTGATATCTTGTACCTGGTAAATCCTTTACTCTACCACCTCTGATAAGAACAACGCTATGTTCCTGAAGATTGTGGCCTTCACCTGGAATATAAGATGTAACTTCGATACCATTTGAAAGACGAACTCTGGCAATCTTTCTAAGAGCTGAGTTAGGCTTCTTTGGTGTTGCAGTCTTAACAGCTGTACATACACCTCTCTTCTGTGGTGCAGATACGTCTGTAGCCTTCTTCTGAAGAGAGTTATAACCCTTCTGAAGAGCTGGTGCTGTAGACTTCTTAACAGCAGATTTTCTTCCCTGTCTTACTAATTGGTTAAATGTAGGCATTCCTTTTTCACCTCCCGGAATTAGAATAATTGTTGGTTGCATATTCAGTATAGTCTGAATAAAAAATGCTAATCTGACACACAAAAAAACAGCATGTCACATTCGCACGCTTTATTATTATATAATCTGATATGATAAGTGTCAAGCATTTTTTAATATTTTATATAGGCAGACTAACAAACAGCCGGACACATATCATGCCCGGCTGCCAATGTCATTATTTATTATTCTTCTGTCTCTGTAACAGTTTCTTCTGTGATATTGATTTCTTCATTGTCATCTGTATCAACTGCGGCTGCATTTTCAAGCTCTTCTTCCTGCTCATCTAATGCTTCCTGCTCCTCATCATATACAAGACCTGTATCAAGTTTGATATCCTGATATCTCTTCATTCCTGTACCGGCAGGGATAAGTTTACCGATGATAACATTTTCCTTGAGACCGATAAGTGGGTCAACCTTGCCATTAATAGCGGCATCAGTAAGAACCTTTGTTGTCTCCTGGAATGAGGCTGCTGACATGAATGAATTAGTTGCAAGCGATGCCTTAGTAATACCAAGAATAATTGGTGTTCCTGTTGCTGGCTGCTTACCTTCTTCTTCAAGTCTTTCATTAACCTCTGTAAATTCGATTGTATCAACCTGTGAACCAGGAAGGAAATCTGAATCTCCTGCTGATTCAATAACAATCTTCTTCAACATCTGGCGTACAATAAGTTCGATATGTTTATCGTTGATTTCAACACCCTGAATACGGTAAACTTTCTGAACTTCACGAATCATGTAATCCTGAACTGCACGTACACCAAGAATTCTTACTATATCATGAGGATTTTCAGAACCTTCTGTAATTTCCTCACCCTTTGCAACAATCTGGCCTTCTGTAACTTTTACTCTTGTATCTCTTGATACTGGATAAGCTTTTGAATTGCCTTCGTCATCTGTGATAACAATATCTGTCTTCTTATCAGTCTTTGCAAAACTTACAACACCACCGAACTCAGCAAGTACAGCAAGTGTCTTTGGCTTTCTTGCCTCGAAAAGTTCTTCTACTCTAGGAAGACCCTGTGTAATATTATCACCGGCAACACCACCAGTATGGAAAGTTCTCATAGTAAGCTGTGTACCAGGCTCACCGATTGACTGTGCTGCAATAATACCAACAGCTTCACCAACCTGTACTGTCTGACCTGTTGCCATGTTAGAACCATAACACTTAGCACATACACCGATATGTGAACGGCATGTAAGAATTGTTCTTATCTTAACATGTTCAACACCTGTCTTAATGATTTCTTCTGCACGCTTAGATGTTACAAGGTGGTTAGCACCAAGTATAAGCTCACCTGTCTTTGGATCAACAATATCTTCTGCAAGGAAACGTCCTGTAATTCTTTCCTGAAGTGATTCAAGAACATCAGCCTTTGCATCGCTGTCTGCTGTTGCTTTCTCATTTACAAACTCATAAACGTACATACCAGGTATTGCTCTGCCTACGCTGCAATCATTTTCACGAATAACGAGATCCTGTGAAACGTCAACAAGACGTCGTGTAAGGTAACCTGAATCGGCTGTACGAAGGGCTGTATCTGAAAGACCTTTACGGGCACCATGAGCTGAAATAAAGTATTCCAGAACATCAAGACCTTCACGGAAGTTTGACTTGATTGGAAGTTCGATAGTATTACCTGATGTATCTGCCATCAAACCACGCATACCTGCAAGCTGTTTAATCTGCTGGTTAGAACCACGGGCACCAGAATCGGCCATCATGAAGATGTTGTTATACTTATCAAGACCGGCAAGAAGAGCATCCTTGAGACGTTCATCAGTTTCCTGCCATACCTTGATTACATTCTTATGACGTTCTTCATCAGTAGAACGACCTCTGTAATAGTTCTGTGTAATCTGTTCAACTTTCTTTTCTGCATTGGCAATAAGTTCTTTCTTAATAGGTGGCACTGTCATCTCTGAAATAGAAACTGTCATTGCTGCTCTTGTAGAATACTTATAACCTGTTGCTTTAATATCATCAAGAACTTCTGCTGTTGTAGTAGTTCCGTGTGTGTTAATTACATGCTGTAAAATATCCTTTAACTGCTTCTTTCCCACATGGAAATCAACTTCAAGAATAAGTGCGTTTTCAGGCTTTGTTCTATCAACATAACCTAAATCCTGTGGAAGAATTTCATTGAAGATAAATCTTCCGAGTGTTGATTCAACGTTACCTGAAACCTTCTCGCCGTTGATTTCTCTTGTTACATGAACCATAATCTTTGAATGAAGTGTAATTACTCCATTTTCATATGCAAGAATAGCCTCGCTTATATCCTTAAAATACTTACCTTCACCTTTAGCACCCGGTCTTTCCTGTGTAAGGTAATAAATACCAAGTACCATATCCTGTGAAGGAACGGCAACCGGACCACCATCAGATGGCTTTAAAAGGTTATTTGGTGATAAAAGCATAAAACGACACTCTGCCTGTGCTTCAACTGACAATGGAAGATGCACGGCCATCTGGTCACCACCATCGAAATCGGCGTTGAACGCTGTACAAACCAATGGATGAAGCTTAATAGCCTTACCTTCTACAAGGATTGGCTCAAATGCCTGAATACCAAGTCTGTGAAGTGTAGGAGCACGGTTAAGCATAACCGGATGTTCTTTAATTACATCCTCAAGTACATCCCAAACATCATTTTCAAGATGTTCTACGCTCTTCTTAGCCTTCTTGATATTTTCTGCAAGACCGCGCCTTACAAGTTCTCTCATAACAAATGGCTTGAAAAGCTCGATTGCCATTTCCTTTGGAAGACCACACTGGTAAATCTTAAGTTCAGGTCCTACTACGATAACTGAACGTCCTGAATAGTCAACTCGCTTACCGAGAAGGTTCTGACGGAAACGTCCCTGCTTACCTTTAAGCAGGTCAGAAAGTGACTTTAATGCTCTGTTACCAGGTCCTGTTACAGGACGACCATTTCTTCTGCCGTTATCAATAAGGGCATCTACAGCCTCCTGAAGCATTCTCTTTTCGTTTCTTACAATAATCTCCGGTGCACCAAGTTCCATAAGACGTGCAAGACGATTATTTCTGTTGATAATTCTTCTATATAAATCATTAAGGTCGGATGTAGCAAATCTACCACCATCAAGCTGTACCATAGGTCTTAAATCCGGTGGAATTACAGGTACTTCTGTAAGAATCATCCACTCAGGCTTTGTTCCGGCATTGATAAATGCCTCCATAACCTCAATACGCTTAATAAGTCTTGCTGCCTTCTGAGATGTTGTATTACTTAATTCTTCTTTAAGTTTTGCTGCCTCTTCTTCAAGATTAACATTCTTTAAAAGTTCAAGAATTGCTTCAGCACCCATACCGACACGGAATGTATTTCCGTACTGGTCGTAAAGTTCTCTGTATTCCTGCTCTGTAAGAATCTTCTTGAACGGAATATCTGTTGTTCCTGGATCAAGCACAATATAAGCTGCAAAATACAGTACCTTTTCAAGGTTCTTAGGACCGATATCAAGAATTAAATCCATACGGCTTGGAATTCCCTTGAAATACCAGATATGTGAAACAGGAGCTGCAAGGTGAATATGTCCCATACGGTCTCTACGCACACTTGCCTTTGTTACTTCAACGCCACACTTATCGCAGACAATACCTTTATCTTTGATTTTCTTATATTTACCGCAGTGACATTCCCAGTCCTTACTAGGTCCAAAAATTCTTTCACAGAATAAACCGTCACGTTCCGGTTTTAAAGTTCTGTAGTTGATAGTCTCCGGCTTGGTAACCTCGCCGTGAGACCATTCTAAGATATTTTCTGGAGAAGCAAGTTTTATCTGAATCTTATCAAACTTCATAGAATTGTTTGATGGCTGCTTGTTTGATTCTTCTGTCATTTTCGTGCTCCCTTCTAAAATTAATACTGCTCTGAATTACCGTCGCCATAATCCTCATCAGCATCGAAAAGTTCATCGATATCATCATCGCTCTCTTCGTACTGAGCTTCACCATTATCATCGACAGTCTGAGTCATATATCCTGAACTCTTGAGTTCGTTCTCATCATCTTTGCTGTTTCTGTGGTATCCACCGTCATCAAGAACTTTCTTGAAATCTGTAACTTCATAATCTGCACTCTCAAGAAGTTTAACTTCGTTATTGTCATGGTCAAGTACACGAACATCAAGTGCAAGAGACTGAAGTTCTTTCAGAAGCACCTTGAATGATTCAGGAATACCTGGCTCAGGGATATTTTCACCCTTAATGATTGCTTCATATGTCTTAACACGTCCTACGACGTCATCAGACTTAACTGTAAGAATTTCCTGAAGTGTATATGAAGCACCATAAGCCTCGAGGGCCCAATTTAAACCTCCATCTCACCGAAACGCTGTCCACCGAACTGTGCTTTACCACCGAGTGGCTGCTGTGTAACAAGTGAGTAAGGACCAGTTGAACGTGCATGAATCTTATCATCAACAAGGTGATGGAGTTTGAGATAATGCATGAATCCGATTGTTACCGGATTATCAAAATATTCACCTGTACGTCCGTCACGAAGTCTTACTTTACCATCACGTCCAATCTGAACACCTTTCCATTCAGCTCTGTGAGCCTTATTCTTATCAAGGTAATCAAATACTTCAGGAACGAGCTGGCTCTTATATTTAGCTGCAAACTCATCCCATTCAAGGTTAGCATAATCATTAGCAAGATCAAGTGTATCCATGATATCATTCTCGTCTGCACCGTCGAATACAGGTGTCGAAATATTAAATCCGAGAACCTTTGCCGCAAGGCTTAAATGAATCTCAAGGACCTGACCAATGTTCATACGAGAAGGCACACCAAGTGGATTAAGGACGATATCCAAAGGACGTCCATTTGGAAGGAATGGCATATCTTCAACAGGAAGTACTCTTGAAACGACACCCTTGTTACCATGACGGCCGGCCATCTTATCACCAACTGAAATCTTTCTCTTCTGAGCTATATAAATACGAACTGACTTATTAACACCAGGTGCTAACTCATCACCATTTTCTCTTGTAAATGTCTTAACAGCAACTACGATACCGTATTCACCATGAGGTACTTTGAGTGATGTATCTCTTACTTCTCTTGCCTTTTCACCGAAAATAGCACGAAGAAGTCTCTCTTCTGCTGTAAGTTCTGTCTCTCCCTTAGGAGTAACCTTACCTACAAGTACATCACCGGCACGAACTTCTGCACCGATACGGATAATACCATCTTCATCAAGATCCTTAATTGCATCATTAGCAACTGAAGGAATATCTCTTGTGATTTCTTCTGGTCCGAGCTTAGTATCTCTTGCTTCTGTCTCATATTCTTCAATATGGATAGATGTATATACATCATCTCTTACAAGTCTTTCACTGAGAAGTACAGCATCCTCGTAGTTGTAACCTTCCCATGTCATGAAACCGATTAACGGATTCTTACCAAGTGCAATTTCACCATTAGAAGTTGAAGGACCATCTGCAATAACATCGCCCTTTACAACTCTGTCTCCCTTAAATACGATAGGACGCTGGTTGTAACAGTTGCTCTGGTTGCTTCGTGCAAACTTAGTAAGCTTGTATTCACGAACTTTGCCATCATCTTCTTTTACTGTAATCTTATTAGATTCTGCTGAAATAACTTCACCATCAGCTTCCGCAACAACACATACACCAGAGTCAATTGCTGCCTTATTTTCAATACCAGTTCCGATTACAGGAGCTTCTGTAGTAAGAAGTGGTACGGCCTGACGCTGCATGTTTGAACCCATGAGGGCACGGTTGGCATCATCATTCTGAAGGAAAGGAATCATTGATGTAGCAACTGAGAATACCATCTTAGGCGAAACATCCATCAAATCAATAAGGCTCTTATCAAATGCTGAAGTTTCTTCTCTGTAACGTCCTGAAACTGTGTTATTAACGAAATAACCATTTTCATCAATCTCAGCATTAGCCTGTGCTACATGGTAATCATCTTCCTCATCAGCTGTAAAGTAACGCACTTCATCTGTAACTCTAGGATTCTTAGGGTCAGACTTGTCTACAATACGGTAAGGTGCTTCTACAAAGCCATACTCATTGATTCTTGCATAAGAAGCAAGTGAGTTGATAAGACCGATGTTAGGTCCTTCAGGTGTCTCAATCGGACACATTCTTCCGTAATGTGTGTAATGTACATCTCGAACCTCGAAACCTGCACGGTCTCTTGAAAGACCACCAGGACCGAGTGCTGAAAGTCTTCTCTTGTGAGTAAGCTCACCGAGAGGGTTATTCTGATCCATGAACTGTGACAGCTGTGAACTTCCGAAGAATTCCTTGATAGCTGCTGTTACAGGCTTGATATTAATAAGTGACTGAGGTGAAACACCACTTAAATCCTGTGTTGACATTCTCTCACGAACTACACGTTCCATTCTTGAGATACCAATTCTGAACTGATTCTGTAAAAGTTCACCTACAGCACGAATACGTCTGTTTCCAAGGTGATCAATATCATCCTTTGAACCAACGCCATACTCAAGATGCATATTGTAGTTAATTGAAGCTAAAATATCCTCAACTGTGATATGTTTAGGAATTAAATCGCCGATATTCTTTGAAATTGCTTCCTTAATATCTTCAATATCACTGTTTTCAGCTAAAATCTGGCTTAATACAGGATAAAATACATATTCATTAACGCCGAGTTCTTTTGCTTCTTTATCGCTGATATCAACCCATTTTGTAATATCAACCGCCATATTAGAAAGGATCTTAACACGCTTATTTATAATAGTGCCATCATTACCCTTAACTTCTACTGACAAAAATACTGCCGGAACAGCTGCATCCTGAATCATCTGTGCAGATTCTCTGTCAAGCTTGTCGCCGGCTTTAGCAATAACCTTGCCATCTACAACAACATCATCTGCAAGAATCTGTCCTGCTATTCTATATTTAAATGAAAGCTTTTTATTAAACTTATATCTTCCGACCTTTGCAAGATCATATCTTCTTGGGTCAAAGAACATTCCTGAAATAAGTGACTCTGCACTATCAACTGATAATGGTTCACCAGGTCTTAATTTCTTATAGAGTTCAAGAATACCCTCCTGATAATTAGTAGTAGTATCTTTCTCCATAGTAGCAAGGAGCTTAGGCTCTTCGCCAAATATATCAATAATCTCAGCATTTGTGCCAAAGCCAAGTGCTCTGATTAATACTGTGATAGGGACTTTCTTATTTCTGTCAACCTTTACATAGAACACATCATTAGCATCTGTCTCATATTCAAGCCATGCACCACGGTTTGGAATAACCTGACTGCTGTAAAGGAAAATCTTACCATACTTATCTTTCTGTATATCATAATAAATACCAGGTGAACGAACTAACTGGCTTACAATTACTCTCTCTGCACCATTAATTACGAATGTACCAGTCTTTGTCATAATAGGAAGATCGCCCATGAAAATCTCATGTTCGCTAATGTCTTCACTTTCCTTGTTGTGGAGTCTGACTCTGACTTTAAGAGGTGCCGCATATGTAGCATCTCTTTCCTTACACTCTTCAATAGAATACTTGACTTCATCTTCACATAATGTGAAATCTACAAATTCCAGACTAAGTCTACCATTATAGTCTGCAATTGGAGAGATGTCATCAAAAACTTCTTTTAAACCTTCATCCAAAAACCACTGGTAAGAATCTTTCTGCACCTCAATGAGGTTAGGCATTTCAAGGACTTCTTTTTGTCTTGAATAGCTCATTCTAAAACTTTTACCCGACTTCACTGGACGTATTCTGTTTTTCTCCATTGACATTTTCACCCCTTGTGCTTATTTTTCCTAATTTTTTCACATTATAAGTATGCAGGCTAAGACTAAGCACAACATACCACAATAGTGCATTGTCCATAATACCATAACATGGTATTACTGTCAACAATATTTCAATAATTTTTTATAAGTTTTTAAGCAGCAGATATGCTGTATATATGCTTCATTTTAGTAAAAAGGAAAAAGCCCCGGAAAATGCAAGCATTTCCCGGAGCTTCCGCCTCTATACATGCACTGCAATATGCAGTTATTAATCCAATATGGTTATAATTACTTAAGAGTAACCTTAGCACCTTCAGCTTCAAGCTTCTTCTGGATTTCTTCAGCTTCTTCCTTAGAAGCACCTTCTTTAACAACCTTAGGAGCACCATCAACTACTTCCTTAGCTTCCTTTAAGCCAAGTCCTGTAATCTCACGAACAACCTTGATAACCTTAACTTTGTTTGCACCAGCTTCTGTAAGCTCTACGTCAAACTCTGTCTTCTCCTCAGCTGCTGCTGCGGCACCTGCTGCTGCAACTACAACGCCTGCTGCTGCAGAAACGCCGAATTCTTCTTCACATGCCTTAACTAAATCGTTAAGCTCTAATACTGATAAACCCTTAATAACTTCAATGATTTCCTGTGTAGTCATTGTAATAATCTCCTTTTTTAATTCTGTTTTTTGGTTTCAATGAACCTTAATTTAATATGTCCGCAATCAATTAAGCAACTTCTTCGTTCTTTTCAGCGATCTGCTTAATAACACGAGCAAAGTTTGTAATAGGTGACTGCATGCTTCCAAGTAACTTTGAAAGAAGTTCGTCTCTTGAAGGAATGCTTGCGATTGCATTGATTCCTGCAGCATCATAGTATGTGCCTTCAACAACACCACACTTTAATTCAAGTGCATCTGCAGTCTTAGCGAAGTTGCTAAGAATTCTTGCAGGAGCTGTTGCATCTGTTGCACAGATAGCGATTGCATTAGGTCCGTCAAGCTGTTCTGTCATTCCTTCGAACTGTGTACCAGCAATTGCTCTCTTAACTAAAGTATTCTTATAAACCTTGTATACGACACCTGCTTCTCTTAACTGCTTACGAAGCTGTGTATCCTGCTCTACAGTTAAGCCGCGATAGTTTACTAATACAACGCCTGCTGCGTCATTTAAGTATCCTGAAATCTCGTCTACGATTGGCTGTTTAAGTTCTACCTTTGCCATGAATAATTACCTCCTGTTAGATTTTTAAAGTATGCACAAAGCACACTTTTCTGCCCAAAAGGAATTAGTAAAATCTAAAAGTCCTTCCATCTTTTGCAAGACAGAAGGACTGATTAAACATAATCAACACATCTAAAATGTGTATACATCCTCGGCAGGCGTATTACCTTTAACCCTTACGGGACCATGCTGTCTTAGGCAAAATATTTATTATATAACAGCTTATGCTGTCACATACGTATGATAGTATACTATCAAATATATCGGTTGTCAATCATTTTTTAGCCAACATACTTAGAAGGGTTAACCTTAGCACTAGGACCCATTGTAGATGAAAGAGCGATGCTCTTTAAATACTGACCTTTAAGTGATGATGGTTTAGCCTTAACGATTGCACCCATAATAGCCTGGAAGTTGTCCGCTAACTGGTCTTCAGTGAATGAAGCCTTACCAATTGGCACGTGAATGATGTTAGTCTTATCAAGTCTGTACTCAATCTTACCAGCCTTGATATCATTAACAGCTTTTGTTACATCCATAGTAACTGTACCAGCCTTAGGGTTTGGCATTAAGCCCTTAGGTCCGAGTACACGTCCAAGACGACCTACAACGCCCATCATATCAGGTGTAGCAACTACAACATCGAACTCAAACCAGTTTTCGTTCTGAATCTTTGGAATAAGTTCTTCTCCGCCTACGAAATCTGCACCAGCTGCTTCAGCTTCATCAGCCTTAGCACCCTTAGCAAATACAAGAACTCTTACTTTCTTACCAGTTCCGTGTGGAAGAACAACTGCTCCTCTGATCTGCTGTTCAGCATGACGTCCGTCACAACCTGTTCTGATATGTGCTTCAATAGTTTCGTCAAACTTAGCAACTGCACTCTGCTTAACTAACGCAATAGCGTCTGTTGCTTCGTATAATGTCTGGCGGTCAATTTTCTTGGCTGCCTCAACGTATTTCTTTCCTCTTTTCATTATAAAAAAACCTCCTAGTGGTATTATCGGAAGGGTTTGACTTTCCTCCCACGTTTTACGATTACAAAGAGTTATATCCAACTCTTAACTATACATATGAAATATTACCGGATTCCCGGCAAATGTAGCATTGCAGAATTAGTCTTCTACAACGATACCCATACTCTTAGCAGTTCCTTCAATCATAGAAGTTGCAGCTTCGATTGATGCAGCATTTAAATCAGGCATCTTGAGTTCAGCAATCTTCTGAACTTCTGCTCTCTTAATTGTAGCAACCTTTGTCTTGTTAGGAACACCTGAACCTGACTTAATGTTGCAAGCTTTCTTAAGAAGAACTGCAGCAGGAGGAGTCTTTGTAATGAAACTAAAACTTCTATCTGCATATACTGTAATAACAACAGGGATGATTAAATCACCCTGATCAGCTGTCTTAGCGTTAAACTGCTTTGTAAATTCTACGATATTTACACCGTGCTGTCCGAGTGCAGGACCAACCGGTGGAGCTGGTGTTGCCTTACCAGCAGGAATCTGTAATTTGATATAACCTGTTACTTTCTTTGCCATTTTAGGCACCTCCTAAATAAAAATGTGGTAATTGGCGACACTTGCCAATATAAACAAAGTGTCTCCCACGTCCGCGTTATGCGAACCTTCTTACATCAGTTTTACATCTGTAAAACCAATCTCGACCGGAGTTTCACGGCCGAACATCTCAACATTAATTGTAAGACACTGCTTACCTTCATTAATGCCTGTGATTTCCCCAACAGTATCTTCCCAGGCACCTGTAAGAATCATAACCTGGTCGCCGACTTTACCGTCAAACTTAACTACAGGTTTGTTCTCGTTTTCACTGCCTGGCAGTGCAATACCAAGTGCTTTAATCTCTGTAGGGGTCAGTGGTACTGGTTTAGATCCGGGACCAACAAATCCCGTAACTCCTCTTGTGTTACGAACTACATACCAGCTGTCATCATTCATAACCATGTTGATTAAAACATAGCCAGGAAACATTTTTTTCTGAGCAGACTTTTTTGAGCCGTTCTTAACTTCAACAACAGTCTCAAGCGGTACAACCACTTCAAGAATCTGGTCTTCAAGATTTCTGTTTACCACAGTCTTCTCAATGTCTACCTTGACTTTATTCTCGTAACCGGAATAAGTATGCACTACATACCATTTTGCTTCGTCCATTTAATCACCTTTTCCTTACTTTACTAAGAATTCAATACCAATACGTGCGATAAAATCCACAATTGCTATTATTACACCTAATAATACGGATGCAGCTACAACAGCAACTGTCTCTTTTGTAAGGGACTTACGGTCAGGCCAGATGATTTTTTTAAACTCTGCTTTAAGACCTTTGAACCAGTTTTTCTTCTGTTTTGTCTCTTTAACAGTTTCACCCATTGTCTCTACCTCACTGTGCTGGTTTACTTTGTTTCCTTGTGTAATGTGTGTGACTTACAGAACTTGCAATACTTCTTTGTTTCCATTCTGTCAGGATGTGTTTTCTTATCCTTTGTCATGTTGTAATTACGCTGTTTACATTCTGTACATGCCAATGTTATCTTAACGCGCACAACTTCCACCTCCAATTTTTTCTAGTTTTTTTGCAGGTGTATTAAATACACCAATTGGCTTTTTTTAGGCATAAAAAAAAGACCGCTTCCATAGCCAGTCTAATATAGCACAGTATTCAAGAGTGCGTCAACACTTTTTTTATGTTTTCTCATCCTGCTTCATATAAAATACATCATATTATCCCAAAAATCAAGTAAATAATAAAAATTTACTATTAAGTTTTTGTTGCCCTGTCCCGATTAATACTATATAATATATTAAAGAATTTTTTGGAAAACGGATTTTCCATAATCTCATATATATATTATTATTAGCAGACAAGGAGGTGACTGTTGATGATTAGCAGTGCATACAGCTATTATATTTCCCAATATGGCTGGAAATCTAATTCTAAATATGATACCCATACAAAAAACCAGTTAAAGAATTCATATGGCAGAGTTTTAAAAACCAACAGTCAGACACCTACATATAAGGTTGATTTCTCCGTTGCCGCACAAAAATATGCCATAGATTTAAAAGAGCATGCAAGACAGCTTTGTTATATTGCAAAAGATTTATCAGATGATAAAAGTGGCGAGATGACATTCAAAAAATCGGCATCTTCAAGCAACCCGGAAGCTGTTTCGGCTGAATTTATAGGAGATTCATCATCTGATTGTGAACCGCTTGAAATAAGTGTCAGCCAGCTTGCAACCCATCAGGTAAACACCGGAAATTTTTTGCAGTCTAACCAGAAGCTTTTAAAGCCGGGAACATATTCTTTTGATTTAAATATCAATAACCTTACATATGAATTTGAATTTAACGTATCAGAAGATGAAAATAATGGTGATGTTGAAAATAAAATTGCACGTCTCATTAATCGTTCCAACATCGGCCTTAATTGCGAAGTAAAGACTGACAGCCTTGAGAATAAAGGACTTGTAATAACGTCTGATGCAACAGGAATATCAGGTATTCATTCAACTATTTTCAGCATAAAATCCGATAACAGTGAGCTTATAAATACTCTCGGCATGGACAGGGTAAGCAGCTATCCTTATAATGCAATTTTTTCTGTCAATGGCAGCGAGCAGTATTCACCTTCCAATGAATTTATGCTCAACAAAACATTTTCAGTTAAATTAAAAGAAACTACAGATGAGCCTGTTACCCTCAGCCTCAATACGGATGATAATTCCATTGCAGACAGCATTGACGAGTTAATATCAGGTTACAATGGTCTTGTCAAAATCACAGAAAGCGACAACAATAAAATTTTTGAGGGAAATGACCGATTAAAGCTGGAATTTTCAAGAATAGCATCGAAATACAGAACCACTTTAAATAATAATGGCTTAAAAGTCGAAGACGA
>SCPN01001011.1_pt1 | contig 13595 bp, 23 predicted proteins | sample 6106831 | NCBI WGS metagenome assembly SCPN01 (sample SAMN10720447, study PRJNA508395) | human gut metagenome | isolation source: Participant 1, 0 month
TCCTAAAATGGATATCTGCAGTGAGAGATAGAGATTTTCAATGCCCATCCGGCTGGGAGGGAGATTATCAGGTTATTGGCCTGGTGGGGGTACTACCCAGCAGAAAGAGCGCGTCCTTTCAGATGAGAAAGATGTATCTTGATTTGCTGGCACAGATTGCGGAGTTCATTTGCGGTGAAAGCCGGGAGGGCAATGGAATCTAGAAGCGGGCAGTTCTGCTTGACGCTCTGGACTGCGTGATCAATCCTTGTAGCTGGAGAAGAGGATTTTAATTTTAGGCCCGGATAATGCTTAGTCACTATGCAAACGAACCAGCTAAACGCGCTTTCAGTCATATACCGGAAGGGCAGATGCTTGTGAGATTACACCGACGGGGGAGATAATTTCAGCCCTTAAGAATGAGTACAAAATTCTGCTGAATGGTAAAGAGTATTTTTGTCATGGGACATCTCTGATTTGGATAGGATCGAGGCGTTACCTCAAAAGTACTGATATTTGAGAGTACCAGAGATGCAGGAGGCTTTTACGAGATAAGAATACGGTAGAATCCGCTCCAGCACCTTTAATATTATCGGACCCAGCCCTCAAACCCGGCAGATGCAGGAGGAGATTAAGAAGATTGCCAGGTACCTCCACGGTTCTGATTACAGGCGAGAGCGGAACAGGAAAAGAACTGGTGGCGACTGCCATCTGGAAGACCAGCGACAGGAGAGATGCCACTTTACGTGCAATCAACTGCGGCGCAATACCGGAGCCTCTTCTGGAATCAGACTTTTCAGCTATATCAAAGGGGCGTTTACCGGGAGGGGATCAAGAATGGCAGGATGGAGTAAATTTGAACTGGCTAACAAAGGGTTTATCTTTTTGGATGAGATAGGGGATGCTGCCTGTATCTTCAGATCAAGCTCTTTGGGTGATTCAGGAGCGGAAAATAACCCATATTGGTTCCAACCAGGTAATTCCGATTGATGTAAATTATCAGCTGCGACGAACAAGATTTAGAAAGAGATGATGTACAATAATAAATTTAGGGAGGATTTGTACTACCGTTTGAATGTTATCCCGCTGAAGTGCACCGTTGAGGGAGCGCCGTGAGGATATCAGAGCTGGTGTAGTATTTTGCAAAGCCCCTATACCAGCCTTTTGGGAAAAATTACAGAAGATTTCCAGAGGAGACGATGGAACATCTTTATGATTATCCGTGGTATGGCAATATCCGGGAACTGGAAAATACAGTTGAGGTTTATAGTTAATATGATGGAGGGACGAGTGTTCTTAACAGGGAACCGGCCAGCTTATATCAGACCCGCAGCCCAGTGTCAGGGAAAACAGGTGCAAGCGGCACAGTCACGGATATGGTGACACCTCTCAGGGAACTGGAACGCTCTGAGAGATGGCGATCCGCATTTACAACAATGATACCAGAAGGAAAAACAAACGCAAAACTGGGAATTGGACTGGCAACTTTATATACACCGCAAAATGGAGGATTTTAGATGATACGGCTGGCAAAGATAAAGATTTAGATGCAATAATGAAAATCCTACAGAAACAGCCAGAAAATATATGGAGGAGACGAGCCGTCTCAGTGGGAAGAACCACCCTTAAAGGAGCTGGAGGAGGATATTAAAGAACAGTTATATGTCTTTACGGCAGAGACGGAATTTTGCATGGTGTGTTTGCATTTATAATCAGACGGATCCCATATATACTTATATTGAGGATGGAAAGTGGCTGAATGATAAAGAGTATGGACAATTCACCCGGATTGCCAGTGACGGGCAATAAAAGGAGTTTTTGACAACTGCCTGGCATTTTGCCGGGATCAGATTTCAATCTGAGGATTGATACACATCACGATAACTCCACAATCACGACATTTGATTGGGAAGAAGGGCGCTTCGGTGCGGTATTGTTTATATGGAGGTAGCAGTCCAGAATTACTATCAGTATTGCTTGGAAGATAAATAATTTTCGGAAGATAAATAAATTACAGGAGATGTGCGATTACACTTGGGATTACGATACCATTGCAGAAGTACCTGAATCTGCGAAACAATCTATGGAGAACCAGGAGGGACCCTGTTTTGCTGGAAATCCACGGATCCTTTATCAGGAAGAGATATGATGATAGCAGTCAATACGAACAACCGGTTTGGCGTTGCTTTGGCCATCATCGACGGTTTCCGAGCTGCCGCCAGGAGCTTGTCGAAGAGGCGGTGGAAAAAGGTATGTGTGATGAGGGATATTCCAGTGAGCAGATTGATGCATATTTTAATATTGCAGGTCCGGCGATGCTGACAAAACCCATGGGAGGGAAGCCGGTGGCCGGTTTTAAACCGATGCAATTGACTATTTATATCATATACGGCACGGTGACGGAACAACAAAGGCAGGGTTTTGCACTGCCAGCAGATGAACCAGGATATCTGTTCATAAACGGATTTGACGTATGCAGGGAACCGCAGGAATTTTCAGGAAGGACATGGTTCGTATTGGGAATTTCTCATTTTGATAAAAGCAATTCTCGATTTGAGGAATTTATTCTCATTATGAGAACTAAAAGATAAATTATCAGGAATGGTTTTCAAAAATTCCTGGGACAGGATAAGAAACGCATTAAAAATCTAAGCAGTGATTTTGAAATGCGTTTCTTCTGAAAATATTCACAAAACTGGTTACGTATTTCACGGGTTTTGTGAGAGTGCTTTGTGTATTGTTTACAAAATAAAGTTTCATGTCAGAAACAGCACCATTTGGAGTTAAAATTGGCACGCTGTTTGCTTATTATAAAGGTGAATAAACCCAAAGGAGAGAATCACAATGAGAGAGGAATTTAAAGTTGTTCAGTAAACAGGGCGCAAATCCAGGCCCGAAATTATAACCATAAGGTTTCCTGAATCATGAAAGTGCTAAAAATTACAAAGTTTTCATTTGAAACTTTCCGGTATATAGAGACTCCGCTAGTTGAGTTAAAACATACGAAAGCAAAATCAATGGGACTTGGCAATATCTACATAAAGAGATTAAAATTACTACGGTTTTGGCTACAAGATACATTTTAAGGTGCTGGGCAGGCTATGCAATTAGCGAATTATCTTTACAAAGCGCCTGGGGAAAAGCATCCACAGAGATGCCGTATGAGAGAGAATTAGTTTCAGGAGAATTAAACTGGGAGCTTGGCGACATTACATTTAATCCACTGCGACTGGACTGGCAACCACGGCCGGGGAGTTGCCTGGACAGCAAAACCTTCAGCAGAAATCGGTGTGCCCGGCATGCCGAAGAAGGGCGCCGAGCAGTGAATATCAGGACGAGAGAGGGCGCAAGATGCATCCATCACCGACCTCAACTATGATGAAGACCGTCAAAGGCAGCAGCCAAGGCAGGAACAGAAGGGGCTGGGTGATGGTTCAGGATACTGCATTAGAAGGATAGGGATATTCCCGGTTGGATCATACAGGATACGGAACGATGGGATATAGAGAGCTATTACATGCGACTTCCCCAAAAGCCGACTCATATTTTCCTCCAGGCCGGAGTCGGTTCCATAGCCAGGGCGAGTAGCCGGATTCTTCGCTTCCCGTGTATGGCGAGGGGATCGCCCTATAATACTGATTGTAGAGCCTAATAAGGCAGACTGTATTTACACAAGACGGCGGAAGGCGACCGACAGTAAACTTCATTTTGTAACCGGCGATATGGATACCATTATGGCGGGCCTGGCCTGGCCGGAGAACCATGCGACTGTCGGGTGGGAATGTTTTGAGGACTATGCCGACAACTTCATTTCCTGCCCCGACTATGCGGCCCAGGGGCTGAGAGTGCTTGGAATCCGGAGGCAGGAGATACAAAGGGTGGTTTCCAGTGAAAGCAGGGCATCGGCATTTGGCTGTATTACCGAGATTATTAGAGGGATAAAGCTGGGTGGAGCAGAATAAGAGTGAAGCTGGATGAAAATTCCAGAAGTGCTGCTGTTTTCGGGTACGGAGACACAGACAAAGGGAAATTATAAAATCTATCGTTTGGGACGGAGCGTATCAGAGAAATTGACAAAGGTTTCAGTTAAGGAGGGATGGGAAAATGGAAAAAGAGAGAGAACAGGTGATTTCACTGTATTGAAGCTGATTCAGCAAGCTATTCGGAGGGAGGCAGGTGGTCGTTCTTTCGGAAACATGAAACAGATGGGCTTGATGAGGGTGCAGCTTGGTTGATGAAGTACAGTGGCTTATTATTGGAACATCAAAGGAAGACAGACCAGGAGGAAAAGTTTTATTTGACGGACATATCGATACAGTTCCAGTAACAGAAACTAGTGAAGCTATCCTCCCTTTGCGAAGGCGAAATCCATGACGGCAAAGATCTACGGCAGAGGAACCAACGATATGAAGGGAGCCGTAGCAGCAATGACAGCCGCGGCATCCAATTACGCAAAAAGGATACGGGAAAAGATTTTGCCGGTGAGATTATATGGCGGGCGTGGTTAATGAGAAGTTTTGAAGGATGTTGCGGCAAGGGAAATCGAAGTAAAAGATGTCCGGCCAAGTTACGTGGCGAAGGCAATCGGGAGAAGCTTCAACAACTTAGCAGAAATGGGACAGGGAGGAAGAGCCAAAGGAATCGTAGAATTTAAGGACCTTTGGAAAACCAAGTGTCACTCTGCGAATCCGGAAAAGGAATCAATGCCGTGTATAAGATGGCAAAGTAATCAGGGCAATCCGGTTTCCCGCCAATCATCCCGTATTAGGTGACGGAATCCTGGAACACGACTAGACATTAAATCAATATTATCCTGGAGCATCCGTTGTGCCGGAATACTGCCGGGCCACATATGACAGGCGTCTTCTGGTAGGAGAGACAAAGGAGAGCGTGCTGGAACCGATTAACGGGCTCGCTGGAAAACTGATGGCAGAAGATCCAGAGCTTAAGGTAAAGGCATCCTATGCGGTAGGCAAAGGAGGATGCCATACCGGCAATGAGGATAGGGGAGCAGTTCTTCCGGGCTGGTTATATGACAAGGATGACGACTTTGTTCAGGCTGTTTATACAAAGCTGACGGACAAAGGTTTACTCAAAGAAATTACCAGAGTACAACTTCTGCACAAACGGCGTGACCATTACGCAGGTGAAGCAAAAGAAATCAAGACCTTCGGACTTGGGCCGTCCAGAGAAAACCTGGCTACACGCTGAATGGAGTATGTGGAAATCGAACAGTTGACAAAAGTAACAGAGTGCTACTATGGGGTTATGGAAGCGCTGTTAAAAGATAATTTGGACGGCGGCAGTTCAAACCGCCGCTGAAAACTTAGGGAGGGTTTTATATGTATGATTTAATTATCAAAAATGGGTATGTAGTTTCACCGTCTTCGACAGTAAAATGTGATGTTGCCGTCAGCGGAAAAAGATTGCCAGGTTAGACCTACCGGTCTGAGGGAAAAAGAGTTATCGATGCGGAGGGAAAATATATTCTCCCGAAAGGTGTTATCGAGGCTCATATGCACTGCAGGCTCCGTTCCAGGGATGTCTGGCCGCCAGCAGCTTTACGAGCAGGCGTCAGCGACACGGCAGGTAACAATGTTTATGGATTTTGCCAATATGGGAAAGGATTCCCCATATACACAAGCGCTGGCAAGAGCAGAGGAGATGGAAGAATCGGCAATTGACTACAGCGTACGGTAAATTTGTGGAATCCACGCCGGGCGATTGCCGACATCGAAAGATGGCTGAATACGGCATACCGACATTCAAAAATGTTTATGACCTATAAAAAGAAGGCGTAATGAGTGATGATGAGACGATGCTGAAAGTATTTGAAAAAAGCAAAATCCGTCAACGGCCTTCCTATGGTTCACTGCGAGAGCAATGCAATTGCGGAGACGAATATTGAAAAGTGTATGGAAGAAACGATCTGAGCTGGGTTAATTTTGCAAAATGCAAACCGGTGCTTTGAAGAGGCGGAGGCATTACCAGGGCCGTTTATTTCCAGGAATATGTAGGAAATGCTTTGCTGGTTGTACATACGACAAACGGAGGCGTTAAATACGGCCAGACGGGCGCACGGAAAGGGACTACCCCTGTATGTGGAAACAGGACCTCACTACCTCACTTTATTTGATGATTTGTATAAAGGCGAGAACGGTCATCTGGCTATCTGTTCACCGCCAGCGCGGACGCAAAGGAGGCGGAGGAATTATGGGAGGGCCTGAAGGACGGCACTATCCTGCTGACCGGTTCCGATGACTGCACATTTGACGTGGATGAAAAATCCCTGTTCCTCGAAAGAATCCGGACGGAACCTGGAAGCAGGATTTCACCAAAGTGGTAAAACGGAATGAGCGGCATTGAAATAAGACTCCCGCTGATGCTCTCCGAGGGTGTGTCAAAGGGCGTATTTCCATAAACAAGGTATGTGAGCTTACAAGTACCAATATAGCAAGATCTATGGCTGCTATCCTCAGAAGGCGTGATAGCGCCAGGTTCCGATGCGGACATCGTCATAGTTGATATGGATAAAGAGGTTACGCTGTCAAAAGAGGTCCTGCATAATAATATCAGCTATTGCCTGCATGACGGATTCCAGGTTAAGGGCTATCCGGTGATGACGATTGCAAAGGGGCGATGTAATTGTGGAAGACGGCGAATTCAAAGGGGAAAAAGGCAAAGGAGAATTTATCAAGAGAAAGATTAATCCGGATTATCTGGAGCGGTATGGGTTGAACTGATAGTTATTACACAAGACAAAGAGGTGGAGGTTATTTTATGCAGAATGAAAAGTCACTCAGTTTAAGGAGTCGGAACTGCTCCCGACCAAGGACAGCGAACGGAATTTATCCCTAATGGGATTATACAATACTTTGGGCAGGCATGACCATCAATATCGTAGCATTCAGCCTGGGAGCCCAGTATTTTAACGGCGGCGACGGATTATCACCCTGGATGCTGGTACTTGTGGTATTTCTGGGCTACGGCCTTGTTACGTTCCTGACTGTTTTAGCCGGTGATATCGGAACTAAATACGGTGTTCCGTTCGCTGTATACAGCAGGGCAGCATTTGGATATAAAGGTTCCTTCTTTGCAGGACTTGTCCGCTGTGTTCCGTGTTTTACTGGTTTGGATTCCAGACGTGGGTTTGGAGCCAATGCGTTAAATATGATTATGGGAATTATGTTCCCGTCATTTAACAATGTAACATTGATGCTGATTCTGTTTTGCTGCATTTCAGATTATTAACGCCCTGTTCCGGAATGGAGGCAATGGCAAAATTTGACTGGATTGCAGGTTCCGATGCTGGAATTATGTTTGCAGCGATAGTAGTGACGGTGTGCAGTAAATATGGAGTGTCGATTCCCGATATCATGGGAGTGCAGGCGGCGGTAATTATTCCATGGCATTTGCCATTTCCGGCATTGCAGGAGGATGGATTACGATGGCCCTGAACGGCCCGGATCTGGCAAGACAGATTAAACGAAGTGATAATTATAAAAATGAGGGCCTTGTAAAGCGTAATAAAATGCAATCCTGGGACAGCTTGTGGGGCTGATGGCTGTAGGTATCATCGCTATGATGGTTGGTATGGCCGGTATCTATACACATGAGTGGGATTTAAACAACGTAGTATACAGTTTATTCTCAAATAATATGGTAGTGCTTGTCTTCTGCTTCATTGCGATTGCCTTTGCCAGTGGTCGACGAACACGGCGGCAAACCTGATGCCTCCGGCTTATATCCTGTTAAATATTTTTCCTAAATGCAAGTTTTGGATGACGACAATCATTTCGGGTGTTATCGGACTTCTGATGATGCCGTGGAAACAGCAGGGAGGAGATTTCCTGGTAGTAATTCAGTCAAATTTCTCAACATTGTTTAGGGCCAATCATCGGTATCATGCTGGCGGACTATTTCCTGGTGCGCAAATGCACGCTTAACGTGGATGATTTATATAATGTGGGAGGCCAGTATCAGTATACGCGCGGCTTTAATATGAGTTCGAGTAGTCACTATGGTGGTTTCATTTGGACTGTCACTCCTGGCAGGCGATTATTCCTTCTTTGCGGACTTGCTATCAGTGTTGTAATCTACGTAATTTTAATGAAAACTTTACTCTGAAAATATGATCAAAGCTGGGACAGGATATACCTTTCCGGGAAATAGCGGCTAACGTGGAAAACAGAGGTGATAACAGTGAAAAATTAATTAAAATGGTTTTATCGTTGACGGAAGCGGTAATCCGGGATATAAAGCTGATGTATTATTAAACGGCGGTATTTGAGAAGATAGCGGGAGACGATTGAAGAGGATGGAGCAGAAATCATTAATGCCGAAGGGCTTGTTGTAGCTCCCGGTTTCATCGATACGCACAGCCACAGTGACCTTCAGGTTCTGGTAGAGCCGGAGGTTGCCCCAAAGGTACTGCAGGGAATCACAACCGAGGATTCGGACAGGACGGTATCTCCATGGCGCCTCTTCCAAAGAGTATGTCAGCCCGTGGAAAAGAATCTGGCGGGACTGGACGGTGACAGCGACCTGATTGACTGGAATTATGCTGACCACTGAGAATTATCTTCAGATGATCGACAATGTAAAACCAGGACTGAATGAATGTTATCTCGTACCGCGGCAATATCAGAATGGAGGCGATGGGTCTCGAAAAATCTTCAAACGACGAAGAGCTGGAGAGAATGTGTGCTGTCACAAGACGGGAGATGGAGGCCGGAGCCGTAGGATTATCAACAGGCCTGATTTATATGCCCTGTGCATATTCCGAGTCCAGGAAATCATTGAGATGTGTAAGGTGGTGGCAGAGTACGACGGGCTTTAAATCCACCAGAGAGTGAGGCAGATACCATCCTCGATTCTATGGAAGAAGTTATTAAAATCGGCCGTGAGTCGGGTAAGGATTCACTACCATTTCAAAGGTATGCGGTAAAAAGAACTGGGATAAAGGTTGATAAGGTTATCGAGCTTCTGGAAGAGGCTAAGAAGGAGGGCATCCGTGTTTCCTTCGACCAGAGTACCCATATGTGACACGATGCTGGGTGTGCCGTCACTTCCTCCATGGTGCATGGAGGCACAGATAAAGTGCTGGAGCGTCTGGCTGATCGGAGCTGAGAAAAAGATGGTTTATGATATCAGGCATGGTATTCCGGATGGGACAACTTTGTGGAATTTGCCGGAGCTTGACCAGATATTTGTGACAAGCGTGAAGACCGAAAAGAATCAGGACGCAATCAGGTTAAACCTCATTGAACTGGGTAAACTGCGAGGAAAGATCCAGTATGAGGCCACATTCGACCTTCTCTTTGAGGAGGAAATGCGGTAGGCATGGTGGATTTCTACGGAACGGAGGAACACGTAATCCGTATCATGAAACGGCCGGAGATGAACGCATGTACCGACGGACTGCTGGGCAACAAGCCGCATCCCGCGTATACGGCGCATTTCCGAGAATTCTCGGAAAGTATGTAAGGAAGAGAAGGCTCTGACACTGGGAAGCCGTTTACAAGATGACGAAGAAACCGGCTGTGACATTTTAATACGCGGCGGGCAGAGGCGGTAGAGGCGGTACTGCGCCGATCTGTGTATTTTCAATCCTGATACTGTCATTGATAAAGGAACCTTCGTGGATCCGGTTCCAGTACCCGGAGAATTGAATATGTGATTATCGGCGGCGAGCTGACGGTTGAGAACAGAAAACACACCGGTAAGAGAAACGGAGTGGGTACTTCGGAAAAAAGGAAAAGAGGTAATCAGATAAATGGCAAGAGAAATTTTTTACAGAAAATGCGCCAAAGGCGGTTGGGCCTTATGTGCAGGCAGTGAGATCAAACGGGATGGTTTACGTGTATCAGGCGGCTTGAATTGACACTGCCGCAGGCGGAGCTGCAGCCGACGGAGCAGAGGAGCTCAGGCGCACTGCTCCATGAAGAACAGGAGCCATCCTCAGGCAGGCGGGAACAGACTATACAAAGATTGTTAAGACTACGATTTTCCTGACGGATATGAACGATTTTCACGCAGGTTAATAAGATTTATGAGGTCTTATTTCAGGGGTGATTTTCCGGCAAGATCCTGTATCCAGGTAGCCAAAGGCGCCGCTTGGCAGTCTGGTAGAAGTCGAGTGCATTGCACAACTGTAATTATAATGAAGAAGGGCTCTGGGTTTTCAGGGCCCTCTAATGAACGCTGACCGGCTCGGCTGGCTTTGCTACTTTATATAACGGCCGATTATATCTTGACTTTCTTGATATTGTTTAAATCAAGCGTAACTGTTGCAGAATCAAATTTAATTTCATATAGCACTAGAGATTTTCCCACATGCTCTATGGTGTCTTTGTAATCTGGCACTTTTGATAAAGAAGTCTGCGAGATCAAAATTGTCCGCTCACTCTTTTGAGCAATACCCTTTGCTTTTATATGTTCATTCCCTGTATGTGGAATGGTGGTAAAAAGCAACACTGGAATTTATTTTCATTTCCTTTACTTTGGTATTTACCCCAAAGTGTTGAGAAATATAAATCTTACTCTGGGGTCAAAATAAAATTTTACAATTCGCATTCGGTACATTGTCTGCACTTGTGGCAAGGGCTATTTCTGTCTGCTGTTCCATTATCCTAAAAATTCATCTCTTGTTCTCATTTCTGTTCGCCTCCATTGATTTATGATTTAGATAGAATTATAATAGATAAAGGTGTCAAAATGTGACACCTTTATAGAAATGGAGAAAAACTAATGAAAAAACAAGACGTCTTAATGATATGATGATGTTTTGAACAATAAAACTCTTTTAACATCAAGGGATATTGGAGATACCATATATCTCGAAGCTCTGCTATTAGGATATAAAGTCGTTGGAAGAATTAGGTATGCCAATATACTCAAAGTCTGGTAGAAATGGCTCTTATAAAATATTACCTAACCACGGCTCTTATCTCCCATTGTGTTTACACCATTGATGAAGTGTATTCACTTTATTTTGCCATGCTTACATTAACCGCATATCCAGTCCACGCCATTTCATCTAGAGATGTAGAAAGTTAAAACTAAAAATTTGAGATAATCCTCAGAAGAACAAATTCACGCTTTGCATAAGATGGAGACTGTTTCCGGCTAAACACTGTTGAGCACTCAAATTCAAGTACATGTCTAAAGATATATTAAAGAATGGCAATTAAAGAAGTCCATGCATTATTGAATACAAAACAAGATATCCATGAATATACGGTACAATTTATTTTTGACATTTCTTCGGCGTTTGGACAATGGTACGGAACCGCCTATAATTTTGAAACCGAAAAATCCAGGTTTTTAGATGTGACAGAATCCAATCTGTCAATGCTACTGCCCTATTTAAGGGTAAAGCCAATAAGAAGAGTTTAAGCGTCCGGCGGATAAGCTATATAAAGACAGCTCTCTGCTACTGAATTTCAAGTTACGGTTTCAGAGAGAGTAGACTTATTTTACAAAGAGCATTATCCTTCCATGCAATTATGTTCAGAAATGGGGTCCCATGTTATTAAAGGATTTTACAATAGGGACAGACAAAACTTTATTGCTGATTATTTTATTCACTATGGCGATAACTTACTCAAAGTAGAACCTGCAAAACTTAAATTGCTAATAACTGATAGATTGAACAATCTCCTTCAAAATATGAGCGGTTCTAGTCAGAACAACCGGCCCGGAAAACGCCTTTCATATTGACGTTCTCCGGCGGTATCAAATCATTTCTTTTCCTTAATCAGCATCTCGCTTTCCTGTTGAATATCCCAAACCCTGTTATTATGTAGATGGCAGCAAATACAACATGAATGAAGTGATCGGCGCATATAAAACGTATTGGAAGGAGCTGACTAGCGTGCCCAGGATAAAAATGGATATTTGCTCCATGGGTACAATCGGGGAAAATGCGGTTCCTGTGTCCTCCAGCATTCTGGAGAGATTCTTCCTGTCAAGATCATACTTATCAAACATCAGACCGAGGATGGGACCGACGATGGAAAGAGGTTACCAGATAGACGCCCGTAAAGGATGCCAGGATAAGGTGAAGGAGGTAACTGAATCCCAGCAGCGACTTGCGTCCGTTCGCGTACTTCTGGATGGCGTCCAGGAACATCTGGAACACGCCCGTAGCCTTCAGGGCCGAGCTGAACACAGGCGCCCGATGATCAGGGCTACGGACGGCATCATGCTCCAGCGGAGCCTCCGCAGTTGATCATGGGTCGACAAGCGCCATATCGGTGGAGATACCGAGTCCGCTTGTCATGGCGGAATAAGAACTTCTTTGATTCCCTTTCCCTGGACAGCGACAGCAAATTACCGGCGCCAGGGTATCATTCAAAGACCGGGATCGTCGGCTTGCGCATGAAGAAGATTAGAACGAAATTACAACAACGGGAGGCAGCAGTATGGGATTTAAGTTGAAAGTCCCTTCCGGTGCTAAGAATCTGACTGTAAGCCTGAAACATCCATATGTCCTCCGATATGGATGGGATCGTCCCCGACGGTGTAGCAGGTGATGACAAGGTCCCCTGTCTTGGACCGTCACTTCTTCAGGCGTTACTTGACACTGCCGTTCGTATCCTTCCACAAGCTCCATGTTGTTTCGCATAATCTGCACTTCATTTAAAATATTTCAGTCTTTTGGCCATTCGTTTCTCCTAAATAATCAGCTGACTATTTGTGCAGTAAAGGGGCTGAACCGTTTTTAATACACTTTCATCCACCATAAACCGAAATTTGCTGTAGTTGTTTTCCGTGAAACCAGGCGCACTTATTGGCGCATCCGATATTGATATACAGTCCGGGGATATTTTCTGTAAGACAGGCAAAATCTTCACTTGCCATGACCGGAGGCATGTCCAGCGGATATGAACGCCGAAAGCTTTCGGATTGCGTTTCCAACAATCGCGCTCAGTCCGGAGAATTATACAGAGGCGGCGACATGTACTGATAAGACAGAACCGCCTCACAGCCGAATCACTTCCGCTGTTCCAGCTATGATTTTCTGCATGCGCTTTCGATAAAACTTTCTCCTTTCAGCAGAATGCATCGGACGGTACCTTCCATTTTAACCCTGCCCGCTATGATATTTCACTCCTGAGGCCTCCGCGGAGTTGTTCCGATAAAGTAATGACAAAGAGGATTCAGAGGATCATTGTTTCTGGAAACATAGGTCTGCAAAACGCTGATTATGGAAACGCGGTACGACCAGTGCATCCCTGCCCGTATGCGGAAGGTACCGTGAGCAGCCAGTCCGGCTTCTATATCGAATTTATCTGCTGGCCATCCTGTATCCCGGTGAAATATCGATGTAGAACTGAGCCCCGTAGACATAGGCTCCGCGAACTGCGTCCACATCCTGCAAAGAAGCCCCTTCTGATATACTCCTGGGAAGATTCGGCGCTTTCCTCTGCGGCCTGGAAAAAGCTTCACACTTGACCGGCCAGGGGAATTTTCCATGTTTTAAAGTTTTGCTGGACGAACCGTCAATACCAAATTGATGAACCAATTCAATATTATAATCTTCTAGTTCATTAGCCAGACTTACAATATCCATTGCCCGGTCTCCTTTTTGAAGGTTGGTAAAATTATGAAAT
>SCPN01001081.1_pt1 | contig 13566 bp, 13 predicted proteins | sample 6106831 | NCBI WGS metagenome assembly SCPN01 (sample SAMN10720447, study PRJNA508395) | human gut metagenome | isolation source: Participant 1, 0 month
CACAATTTACACATTATAGGCAAGTAATCAGCCGTTGAAATAATTTCATCTGACATTTTTTCATCCACATTGCTTCCACGAAACATAAATGCAACCTTGGTTCTCTCCTTTGACAAAAAATGTTTATCATTTGGAACCAAATACCCCTGTCCATGATCCGCAAAAAGACTTATAACAATCTCATCATCCTTATAATTCTTCTCTATATAGTTATATAAAAATCCAAACAACATATCAAAGTACTGAATAGTCTTCTTATATCTCTGACTTTTTCCCCAGCTATAGTTTTGTTTAACAGATGTCTTTCCAACATCTTCATATTCCAGTTCATCAAGCGTTAGATTTTTTTGTACTGCAAGTGACAAATCAAAACCATCTGCAATATCATGTAAATCTCCAACCGTCATCCATAAATACTGATCCGTATCTTTAAATGTTTCTATATGCTCGATAGCATTTATGATCTCATGCTCTGCCCTTGCTCCCATTGATTGAATTTGATATACATACTGATCACACCCTCTTGCAAATCCGTATGAATATATACATCTCCAATCACCATCTAATTTACTTGTAAAATAGCCTTTTTCTTTAATGTATTCAGTCAATGTTGGAACACTTTGCGGTAATTCACCATCTATTGTATTATGAAACATCATATGTCCAAGTGTATCTAATCCGCTTTCATATGTTGCCAAACTTGGAAATGTCCATTCCGAACAGCTAAAAGTATTTGTACATACTGTACCTTTTTTGAAAAAAGCGTATGTATTCGGCATAAGCCTTCTAAAATCTTCTCCATTAATAACTTCCTGTGCTAATCCATCAACAAAAAAGCTCAAGACAAGTTTTTTTCGTTTTGCGTCATGTTTTAGCGGAATCGGACAACCATAATATGCTTTATGCTTTGAGATTATATATGTTCCATTTTTTACCCTATAATAGTTAAAATGCTTAGCATCTCTTTGTACAATTATATTTTTATTTTCTTCATTTTTGAACTCATACAAATTATTATTCTCAGTGCTTGCAATAGGAATTAAATATTCATTGTCAGTTCCAATAACCTTTGCTTCTATACCTTTATTAGTATACTTCAAGAATTCAGCTTGTGTTCTAATCAGATTCATATTTTCTTTTCCAATAAAGTCTTGAACCGGGCTTCTATATATGCCAATATAGCGCAAGTCATTATCTGCTACCCAATATTCTGTGCCAACTATTAGCTTACTGCTATCTCTTGGTGCTCTTACATTCTTTCCCCAAATACAATCCATTCGCTTCAAAAACGAATCAGCCTTCATAATATTATTTATATCTTTCAATGTTAAATATTTATCAACAAGTTCAATGTATTGCTTTTCCAAATCAGTTATTTGACAACATATATCATCATATATATCAGGATCTTTAATTTTTAAATAATCATATAAATAATCCGCTACTTTGTACGCCTTTAACGCTTCTATTACCATTCCTGCTGCCTGATATGAGCAGCCATTATAATAGTAAGCTTCATAACTTGTAGGGAATTTTCTTACACACTCTTCAGATATTTCTATCGCCTTCTCTATGTCTCCAATTTGCAACATACAAATGCATTTATAAAACTTTAAATCTCTATCTCTAGGATTTTCCTGTTCATATGCATTTAAAATATCAATACTTTTTTGTAAATTTCCATTCTGCAAATTACTTTCGATTTCTTCTTTTATTTTATTCTTCATTTTTAATCCTCATATAAATAATAATGCCATTCGAACTTTTAAAATTCGAATGGCACAATATGTTTTATAATTATATAATATCCATTTGCATCCATGCACCATCTAAATTCATCCTGAATTTCTATATTATATATCGGTCAGTTTCTATTATAGTTTAGGCTGTTCAATGATTATCATAGAACCTTTTTCTATTCCTCATTCCTCGCTCACGGCTTCAATGCCGTTATCGGCACCACATACACTCCATCCGGTCTCTTATATGCCATATTACTCATACCGCATATCACACATAGCACCTTTGGCGGATTATCCCCTTCTCTCTCCATTATTGATTTGAGTTTAAGAAGCTCCTCTGCTGCTGCCTCTATCTGATTGGCGCCGAGCTTTATCTCAAAAGCTCCCCAGGTTCCATCCGGAAACTCCACAATCGCATCTGCTTCATTTCCTTTTTCATCTCTGAAATGAAACATATTGGCATCATTGTATTCTGCGTATATCTTCAGATCATGCTCACACATACTTTCAAATATGAATCCAAATGTATTCAAATCATTTAAAAGCATTTTCTGTGTGGCTCCAAGCGCTGCTACCGCCAGTGATGGATCGACAAAATGTCTCTTGGATGCCTTTAATATCCTTCTGGACGAGCGCAGGTTTGTGCTGAATGCAGGTTGATCATCCAGTATAAATAGTCTGTTAAATATATCAAGGTAATCAGATATAGTACTTTTATCTACATCTATTTCATCCTTTGCTCCTATATCTTTTCGAATGGTGCTATTGCTGACGAGCGTACTCTCGTTTCGGGCAAGTGAATGTAGCAGCGACCACACCTTTCTGGAATCTCTCTTTACTCCATCCACACTGAACATATCGTCATCTACAACTGTTTTTAAATATTCCTTTGCAAGATTACCGCATATCTTCTCAGGGGTTTCCAAATTGCCCGGCCAGCCTCCACGGACTGCATAGTATATAAGCTGTTCCACGGTGACATTACCTGTTATGGCATTCTCCATCCTGTCTTCAAATATATCCTTCAGTGATGCTTCTCCTGTTGAGTCACCTGTTTCATATAGTGACATTGTATTCATGCGGACTTTTCCAATCCTCGCTGTCCCACTGTGTAATATTCCTTTATGATTTGGTGTTGCTGAGCCGGTCAGTATAAATTTTCCCTTGTTATTATCCTTATCCACCTCAAATCTCACCGCATCCCATAATGTCGGTACCTCCTGCCATTCATCTATCAGACGTGGTAATTCCCCCTTTAATACAAGGTCCGGACTTATCTGAGCCATTGTTCTGGTCTGAAAATTGTTTTCAGGATTTCCTACAAATGCTGCACTATTTGCTCTGCTCCTAGCCATCCATGTCTTACCGCAATATTTAGGACCTTCTATGCATACAGCCCCAAATGTTTCCAAATATTCATCAAATTTTGATTCTGCCAATCTCGATTTGTAACCTTCCGGTGTAAGCATGTTCTACCGCCTTTCTACATATTTTTAGTATTCCTGTTAATATGTAGATTATACATTGTTTTTTCAGCATTTGTCAATTCTATCCACCCATTTTCGCCATTTTCATTCACCTATTTTCGCCGTTTTCATCCACCTATTTTCGCCATTTTCATCCACCCATTTTCGCCATTTTCATCCACCCATTTTCACCATTTTTATCCACCCATTTTCACTTTTTATTGTCCATGAACTGCGGATCTACATATCCGGTCTTGGTCATTGACTGATAATATTTGCTGGCCACATTTGCGCCCTTTCGCACCTGTCTGGCCTGTTTTTTTATTCCGTTGAATTTGTTTGTCATAAGGGCTTTGTTTCTGGCTTCCTGGCTTTGGATTTTCACGCTCTTGTCTGTGATTTTGCGGATATGATCCTGCATGATGCGGATTTCTTCTTTGTATGCCTCTTTGTTGCCTTCAAGCTCTTCTTTTACGCGCTCGAAGAGCTTTTCAAAGCCACTGTCCAGGTTGTCGAGTTGCTCTATGAGCTTTGATTTCTGCTCTACAACGTCATCAAAATCGTCCGGTGTGAGGTTCGGATCCTCGAGCTGGTTTTTCTGTACTGTGTCAAGCTCTATTATTTTGTCAAGCACCTGTTCTTTTTTCTCCAGGCTTTGTATCATTATTGCGATGTATGTCTGTTCCATGGTGTTCTCCTTTCAAAAAGGCTATTGCCCAGCCCCATAACTTTGCAATAGCCTTTTTGTCTTTTATCGTTATTATTTTTTGTTTTACGACACGCCTACCTTGCTTCCGTTGCAAGTGACACGCATGACCTCTTTCCATGCATCTCTCATGGTACGCAGGTGCTCAAGCACTTCATCGAGTATCTTTGTATCTTTCTTGATATTTGCCTCAACCAGTCTCTGCATGAGGTATGTATATACCTTGTCGAAATCCTTTGCTACCGGATATTTGTGATTCAGGGTGGCCTGAAATTCTTCGATGATTGCCTCTACCTTTTTGATATTATCGTGTGCTTTCTGTATGTCATTTTTCTCTATAGCCATCTCTGCTATGTTGCAGAACTTGATGGCTGCCTCGTAGAGCATGAGTGTCAGCTCTGCTGGCGATGCTGTCTGAACCTTGCTGTTTGCATATACTGCGTATCCTTTGCTTTGTAACATTTGTTACCTCCCTGATTTCGCACATTTACTGTTTGTTGAAATGTACATTTTCAATATATTTCACACATTCTGACTCATGTATGGTTATTCTTTATGAGAAATAGCTGCTGAGTGAACTCTGTGTACTGTTGAGCTTGGCGAGCGAGCTCTCCATTGCGGAGAACTTTTTATAGTAATATTCTTCCTTGTCTGATATCTTTGTCTCCCACTCCTTGATAAGCTTTGTGTAATCACTGTACTCTGTGCTCATCTGCTTGTCGTTGTATATGGTAAACGCTGAGCTCAGCGATGTTGATGACATCTTATCTCCGATTGCCTTGTAGAGATTGTTGGAGATTTGCTGCATAAATGTCATGACACTGTCAGGGTCATTATTGATTGCTGCCATGAGCTTATCTGTGTTGCCTGAGGTGTTGGTGTCATCCTCATCTCCGTCGATATGGTATGCGTTCTGCTCATTGTCTGCGGCATTTAGGTAGCCGAGCGTATGGATTCCGAAGCTTGAGAATGAGTATTTCTTGCCGTTTATCTCCACCGCTGATGACATGGCTGACTGCATGGCTGTCATTACGCCGCTGAGAGTTGTATCGTTTTTGAGCAGGGAATCCTTGATTTTCTGCTCCCACTTCTCAATCTCTTTGTCAGACATTTTTTCCTTTTCATCATCTGTCAGTGGCTCATAGCTGCCTGCTGATGCTGCGTTGTAGAGCTTGGTCATCTCGTTTATGACGTTATTGTACTCTGTCAGGAAGTCCTTTATCTTGTCATAAATGCCCTGTGTATCCGTGGCTGTGGTGATGCTGATTTCATCATTGCCGGATGTCTTTGAGAGTGCTGTAATGTTCAGTCCATTGATGTTGAAGCTGTTGCTGGCTCCGGTGTATTTCACACCATTGAGCTCAATTTCGGCATCTTTTCCGTCTATCTTGCTGGCCTCGGTATTGTACTGTGCACTTGATGACAGGTCATACGCTGCATCCACTTCATCTACCAGCTTTGAAAGGGCTGCTTTGTACTCCTCTGAGTTTGTGTCCTTTATTGCTGCAAGATCCTTTACGATGCTGTTTTTGTCTACGGTCTCCTGTGCTGTCTGTGCTGCTGTTGTGAGCGCTGACACTCTGCCTGCGTAGCTGTTATCTACTGCATCACTGCCTGATGCATAGGCGCCGGTTCCTGATATAAGTGCCTGCACTCCGGCTTTTCCGCCGTTGTTTGCATACGCACTGTGGACAGCCTCTGTAAGCTTGCTTATGGTGTAATCATCATCAGCCTTCAGCACTGTATCCTCTGATGATTCAAAGGCTGTGACTGTTGACAGGTTTGCTGTGTATGTGTTCAGATCAGCCTCTGATATACCATTTGTGAGAGCTGTATAGGCTGTGTTGGCTGCCTCCGCATTTGTAAGCGACGCTCCTTGGATGTAGTAATCTGCCTTTGAGGTGATTGTTGTTATGCCGTTTTTCGAATCATCCGGTTCACCATCTGCATAATATTTGCCGTCTGCGCGCTTGGTATATACTTTTCCGTCTGCATCCTGAAGCTTTTCATCGGTGTCTCCGACCTTTGTGTATGACACTTCCTTGGCATAATCACCCTCTCCTGTTGTGGATGTGTAGGATATTTTTTCTGTAACCTCATGATATGCCACGTTTTTGGTCAGCTTCGCTGTATCTCCGCTGTATTTATCTGTTTCATCAGCTACATTGATATAATTGCCGTTGGAATCCTTCTTGTATGTTTTGCCGTCTGCCGTATATGTCTCTTCTGCTGAGATGTACTTGCCGTCTGCTGATTTGTATACCGCATTGCCCTTTGCGTCTTTTGCAGTTGTCAGGCTGTATGTGGTGTAGCTGTCATCACTGTTTTTCATTATGACGGCTGAGTCTCTTCCTGCGCCAAGCTTTGCAAGTGTTTCAAGCTTTGTCTTGTCTACACTGCTGTGCGCTGCATAAAAGTCCTGAACATCCGCATATGCATTGCCATATGTTATGGCATTGAGCAAGTTGCTGCTCTGCGCATTGTACTTTGCAACATTGTCTGACGCTGTGACATATGCGCTTCTGGCGTCTTCTATATTCTGCTGTGTGGTTTTTGTGCTGCCACTGTTCTTACCGGACAGGCTTGCATACTCTCCATATGGGTTTGGTCTGGTTCCGTCTGCCGATGCTCCCACTGCAATTCCGAGCTTATAGAGTGCGCTCGCTCCTGCAGCATTTGCTCCTGTGAGTGTGAAGTCATTTTCCACACCTGTGTCCTTTGAGCTTATGTAAAAACGCTTGTAGTTGCTGTCATAGCTGGCGTTAAGTCCTGCCTCCTTGAGCTGCTTCTCCACGTCTGACATTGTGGATGTCGCGCTCAGTGTGATAGTCTTTGTGGTGCTGCCTGTATTTACATTTATCTGTGCATCTCCACCTGTATAGCCAAGCTGAGCCAGTGTGGTCTTTGAGCTTGTGGCATTTATCTGTGCTCCTGTGAGTGAGCCTGCCTTTGCGGTCTCCTTTATTTTAAGCGACTGTGTGCCATTTGGTGCTGTTGACGATGCTGTGACTGTGGCCTTTGTCGTATCTGAAACCGATGTCTTTTTAAGGTTGTAGGCGCTTGAAAATCTCAGGTTCGATATGTTGCTGTACAGACTGTACACCTTGGTATTCAGTGACTTCCAGGATTCCTGCTTCCAGCCAAGCTTTGTCTGTGCTTTTTCGTATTTTTCTTTCTTGGTTGTATAGCCTGATACAAGTGCTTTGACAATTGAATCCGTATCGAGGCCCGAATTCATTCCCGATAATCTGATTGCCATGATGTCCTCCTATCTCTTCTCATCTACCATGAGTCCTGCCATCTCCCAGACTTTCGCTATCATATCAAGTGTCTTCTCCGGCGGGAACTCTTTGATGACTTCTTTTGTCTTTTTGTCTATTATCTTTATTGTCACGCGGTTAGTCTTCTCATGGATGCCGAACACTGCCTCCGACTGGTCAGCCAACGCGCTCTTGTTGATATCATCCACAGCCTTTTTAAGCTGCATATTCTTCTCATTCTGCTTTTGTGCAGCAGCCTGTGCCTGTCCCTGCGCTCCGGCATCACCGGCTGAATCACCGCTTGCTTCCTTCGTATTCATCGCCTGAATATTCCTTGCGATGCTGTCAGACACGACCTGATTGTCCGCACTGGACACCTCTGTCCTTCCCTGTGCCTGTTCCTTTATCTGTGCAGTTGATGTACTTCCCTGATAGACCATTCCTGCACCCTTGATTGCCTCTATTGCCATCTATAACACCTCCGTGTGAAAATATGTTGCAATTGACTGTTGTTCTTACCCTATTCTAAGGAATATATCGGATGAATTGCGGGAAAGTTTATAGCTTTCTTCTCTTTTTAAGTATAAAGAGATTTTGAAAATCCCGGCCCACATCGGGATACTTAACTTTATCCTATGACGTGAGCCGGGATGTTGTCTCTTTATTCTTTTGTGTTTTAGTCTTAATGCTCCAGATTTGCAAACTTCGTGTACTCAGGCAGCCATGCAAGGTTTACGGTGCCGATTGGACCGTTACGCTGTTTAGCGATGATGATCTCTGAGATACCCTTGAGCTCGGTGTCCTTGTTGTAGTAATCGTCACGATAGATGAACATGACGACATCGGCATCCTGCTCGATAGCTCCTGACTCTCGAAGATCAGAAAGCATAGGCCTGTGGTCCGGACGCTGCTCTACAGCTCGTGATAGCTGGGAGAGTGCCACTACAGGAACTGAAAGCTCTCTGGCAAGTGCCTTAAGCGAACGTGATATGTCTGAGATTTCCTGCTGACGCGATTCTGAGCCTCGTCCTGAGCCTGTCATGAGCTGCAGGTAATCGATGATGATGAGCTTTAAGTCGTGTTCGAGCTTGTATTTACGGCACTTGCTTCGAAGCTCTGATATGCTGATACCCGGAGTGTCGTCTATGATGAGCTCGGAGTCTCCGATGATTCCGGCTCCCTCGACCAGCTTTTCCCAGTCGGCATCAGACAGATTTCCTGTACGCAGTGCCTGCGCATCTACCTTTGATTCGAGTGAGAACAGACGGTTTACGAGCTGCTCCTTCGACATCTCGAGTGAGAATATGGCTGTACACAGATGTGCATGAAATGCCACATGCTGTGCTATGTTGAGCACGAAGGCTGTCTTTCCCATTGACGGACGGGCTGCCACAAGCACGAGATCTGACGGCTGAAGTCCCGCTGTCCTGTAGTCAAGGTCTATGAAGCCTGTCGGGATTCCTGTTACTGTGCCCTCCTGCTGTGCTGCTTTTTCGATTTTCTCGAGGGCATTCATGACTACAGTACGGATTGGCACGTAGTCACCTGTCTGCCTTGTGGAAAGCAGTTCAAATACATCGTGCTCTGTCTTGTCGAGCACGCTCTCGAGAGATTCTTTGCCGGCGTAGCACTCGTTCTCTATGTCCTCAGTCACATGGATGAGCTTTCGCTTTATGGCATTTTCCTTTACGATATTGGCATAATACTTGATGTTGGCAGAGGTCGGCACACTGGTGACGACGAGTTCTCCACAAAGTCAAGGCTTTGTATTTCCTGCGGCACATCCTTTTCCTTTAAACGGTTCTGGAGTGTGACGAGATCTACAGGCTGACCCTCTGTAAAGAGCTCAACCATGGTCTCAAATATGATGCCGTACTGCTGATGATAAAAATCCTCCTTAAGGAGCATCTCGCTGGCGGTCACTATGGCATCCTTGCTCATAATCATGGAGCCGACCACGGACTGCTCTGCCTCAAGGCTGTTTGGCATTATTCGTTTGATTAATGCTTCTTCCAAGGGGATTCCTCCTATCCTTCAACTACTGATACTGTGAGGTTTGCTGTTACCTTTGGATGAAGCTTGACAGGCACCTCATAGTTTCCGAGTGCCTTGATTGACTCGTTAAGCTGCATCTTTTTCTTATCGAGCTCTAAGCCATGCTGCTCCTTTGCTGCAGCCGAGATCTCCTTGGTGGATATGGAGCCGAAGGTCCTGCCGCCCTCTCCTGAGCGCAGCTTTACTACTACCTTTGTGTTCTCTACTACCTTTGCGAGTGCAAGTGCACTCTCGTAGTTTTCCTGTGCCACCTTGTCAGCGTGCTGATTCTGAAGCTTTAAGTCATTTAGGTTCTTTGGAGTAGCCTCTACTCCGAGCTTTTTAGGTATGATATTGTTTCTGGCGTAGCCGTCACTTACGTTTACTATCTCGCCTTTTTTGCCTAATGGTTTTACGTCCTGTAATAAGATTACTTTCATTCTTCTATGTCTCCTTCTTTTAGCATTTCGTCCAGTGTATCCTGTATCATGCGCTTCGCCTGCACGATAGTGACGCCTGTCAGCTGCGCGCCTGCCACATTTAAGTGTCCGCCACCGCCCAGCTTCTCCATGATTATCTGGACATTTATCTCGTCGATTGAACGAGAGCTGATATAAATCTTGTCATTGTACTCCGTGAGCACAAATGATGCCTTGATTCCTATGATATTGAGCAGCTCATTTGCTGCCTGTGCACCAACGATTGTCGGGCTCTCCACATTCTCGCTAGGGCATACCGATATGCAAACGACAGGCCTGTATACCTCTGCATGGCGCACGGCCTCGGCTCTTGCCTTGTATGCCATGTCATTTCTAAGCATCTTTCTGACGCGTGTTACCTCTGCGCCTGAGCGCTTCAAAAAGGCTGCCGCCTCAAATGTACGCACGCCTGTCTTTGTCATAAAGTTGTTGGTATCGATGAGGATGCCTGCGTAGATGCAGTCGGCCTCTGTCGCATTGATCTTGACTCCGTCGTTGAAGTACTGCAATACCTCTGCAACCATCTCACACGCACTTGATGCATACGGCTCGATATATGAGAGTATAGGATTCTCTATTATCTCGCTGCTTTGTCTGTGGTGGTCAAATACGACTATCTTTCCTGTCTTTCTGAGGGCTCAGGACACTCTGTGTAGCCCTGTTGGTGTCCACCACCATGACAAGCGTATCCTTGCTCACCATCTCAAGAGCTTCTTCGCTGTTTATAAACATATCCGCCGGGTAGCCCTTTGCCTCTGAAAATGTCTCCATAAGAGGTCTTACTGAGCTTGTCGGATCATTTATGACTATCTGTGCCTTTTTGTCGAGATTCTTGGCTGCACAGTATATACCTATGCCTGCTCCAAGCGAGTCTACATCTGTGATGCTGTGGCCCATGATAAGCACGTTCTCACAGGTCTCAATGATTTCCTGAAGCGCCTGTGCCTTGACTCTCGCCTTTACCCTTGTCTTGCTCTCCACCTGCTTTGACTTGCCGCCAAAATACAGGATATCGTCGTGATCCTTTATAACTACCTGATCACCGCCTCGTCCGAGGGCTAAGTCTATGGCATTTCGCGCATATACGTAGTTTTCATTATACTTATCGCTCTTTATACCGATTCCGATACTGAGTGTGACCTCCATCTCGTTGCCGACCTTTATAGCCTGACCTCGTCGAGCACCTTGAACTTGTCCTCCTTCATGCTGTCAAGGTACTTGTACTTGAACACCACGAAGTATTTGTCGTTTTCTATCTTTCTGACAAGTCCGTCATACTTGGCAAAATACTGGTTTACACGCCTGTCGATAAGTGCAACGAGCAGCGACCTCTTTACGTCCTCTATGCTGTCGAGCGCCTCATCATAGTTGTCAATATATACAAGCGCTGAGACCTGCTTCTGCTCTGTGATTTCCTTCTTGCAGTGATAAAGCTCCGACTCATCAAATACGTACAGCGCCGTCAAAAACTGGTCTGCTTCATTTGTGTCGATTATCTCATTTTCCTCTGCGATAGAGTTGAAATATATTCGCTTGACGGACAGACGGACTATGCTGTCCTCCTCCTCATTTACTATCTTGAAGTCTGTCGGCGCATCACTCTTGGTGAGAAGCTCTCTGGTCACTGTCGGAAAAAGTGTCGTGATGGATTTGTGATATTTTTTATCCACACCCATTAGCTCTGCGAATTTGTCATTTACCCATAGTATCTTGCCGGAGTATTCAAGCAGGGCATACGGCACCTCAAACTCATTAAGCAGCCTCTTCTGCACCGATGAATACTGTGTTGCAAAGCTTATCAGCTCATTTGCAACGACCGACTTGCTTCTGACATACAAAAACAGCACGAGCGCAAAGTAAAACACTGTAAAGCCTACCATGCCATAGCCAAGCCTTCTGTCATAGCGCAGTGCTATTCCGTCAGCACATATCCACACAAACGTCAGATATAGCGGCCAGCACATGTAGCTTTTCAGCCTGCCCTTGAATTTTATTTTTTTCTTCATTTTACTCTCCTTATCCCCGGTGCGTTGCGCTGATGCTGCCAGTGCAACGGTTGCGGTTTCGAGAATGTACTACAAATTTATAAGTTACCGATCACACCTTTGTGCAACCCGTATCGATTGATATACCTACTAGAGAGTATACCACTTTGTGGGGATTATTCCTAGTACTATATTTATCAGTTTGGAATTACAGGAGTTCAGGACAATCCTGTGTAATCTAAGCACAATTCTATGCAATCTAAAAAGCACCGCATATATCTGATATTAATGATACATGCGATGCTTTTGTTGCTCTCATCTTCCCGTATTCATTTTATTAACTATAATTACTTCTCAGTCTTATCCGCAGCTATTTCTGCAATTGACTTTGTAAGACCTGCAATCCCCTGAATCTCTGATGGGATGATAATCTTTGTAGCCTTGCCGTCTGCTGCCTTGGCAAATGCCTCTAAGCTCTTTATCTGGAGCACTGCGTTATCCGGATTTGCCTCCTTTAACATGCGAAGTCCGTCTGCATTGGCCTGCTGTATCTTGAGGATAGCCTCTGCCTGACCTGCTGCCTCCTGGATTGTTGCCTCCTTCTTTGCCTCTGCGCGAAGGATGGCTGCCTGCTTTTCAGCCTCGGCATCGAGGATGACTGACTCTTTATTTCCCTCTGCAACAAGGTTGTTGATTTTTCTCACCCTCTGCACGAAGAATGGCCTCTCTCTCTCTCACGCTCTGCCTTCATCTGCTTCTCCATGGCATCCTGGATGGCCTTTGGAGGTATGATGTTCTTGAGCTCGACACGGTTTACCTTGATGCCCCATGGATCTGTTGCCACATCGAGTGTTGCGCGCATCTTGGTGTTGATTGTCTCACGGCTGGTAAGTGTCTCATCAAGCTCTAAGTCTCCGATGATGTTACGAAGTGTTGTGGCTGTGAGGTTCTCAATTGCCATGATTGGATTCTCTACTCCGTATGCGTAAAGCTTTGGATCTGTAATCTGGAAATATACTACAGTGTCTATCTGCATTGTTACATTATCCTTTGTGATTACAGGCTGTGGCGGGAAATCTACCACCTGCTCCTTTAAGATGACTTTCTTTGCTATTCTGTCGATAAATGGCACCTTGAGGTGAAGTCCTACGCTCCATGTGGTGAGATATCCTCCCAAACGCTCAATTACCATTGCATGTGCCTGTGGCACGATTTTGATGCAGTTTACCAGTACTATAAGTACGATTACGAGTAACACTGCAAGTGCTATTAATCCTTCCATATCCGATTAAGCCTCCTTTACCCTTTTACAATTAGTTTTACTCGCTTATCTTTACTACCTCGATAAGCTCGCCTTTTCTTATGACCTGGGTCTCTTCCTGCGGTCTGACTGTCCACTCCTGACCGTTTAGCAGGCTTTTCCGTCTGCTTCATGCTGTCAGCATCCTCGGTGAGCACAGCTCTTTCTCCGACCAGACTGTCCACGTTTGTCTTCACTGTCCTGGAATTGATGTACTTTGGCCCATGGCTTTGAGAGCTAAAAGCACGACTGAAACGAGTATAAATGCAATTCCCTGAACCACGACATTGCCGCCAAGCGGTGCGATTATAAACGCTACAAATGAGCCTGCCGCAAACCATATGGATGTGAGCCCGACTGTCATAAGCTCAACTAAAACAAAACTACGGTGGCTGCCAACCAGAAACAATGTATGTATCCATTTGAACCCTCCCTTTTATTGGTATTTGTTTTATATTCATTTTATACTATGTAATTTGATTATGCAACAAATATTAATTTTTTAAAACATAAAACATTTTTAACCTAAAAGATCCCGACCACCATCCGGTAGTCAAGGTTTATCAGCATATTTATCTTATTCGCAAACGTATG
>SCPN01001419.1_pt1 | contig 13532 bp, 28 predicted proteins | sample 6106831 | NCBI WGS metagenome assembly SCPN01 (sample SAMN10720447, study PRJNA508395) | human gut metagenome | isolation source: Participant 1, 0 month
TTCTGAAATTTTCCAGATCCGTAATGTTGTACCGGGCCTGCTCTAATGAGATCATCATCTGCTGGCCTGGTAAGCCAGCTTATCCTGCTGGTCATACTGGATCTTTTCCATATCTGCATCCTGATATCATTATCCGCCGACTTGGTGAGCAGGCCGGCAGAGAAACGTGAGACGCCCAGGTCACATCATCATCGGCGGCATCCGCCTGATCCCAGATATCATCAATATCGCCTATACTGGCTATACATCATTTAGATCCTTCCTCCTGGGTCCTTATAGGCAGAACGGTTTGCTGCGGACTGTAGGTTATACTCATGGATCAGATCCTTCAGCTCCCCATACTCCATCACGTTATCCCTGAGAGAAGCCCATTTTTCCTCCGTGTAGGCAAATTCAGGGCTGAGATCCCATTATAATCCGGAGCGGGCGCTTCCGGCGCCTGATAGGTATTATCATCCGGGCTGTTAGCTGCAGCCAGCGCATTCATTTGAAAAGACACAGCAAAAGAGCCGCTGTCATGGCTGCCATACGGCGGCCGGCTATCATTCTGTTCCTGTTTTCATGGTGTTCTCTCCTCTTTTCTGAAACTGAGTATACTCTTGTACACATAGACCGTCATGGGACATTCATTTTGCCGCCTGCAGACTGCAGACGCCTTTTTCCAAAATCCTCATCTCCATCTCCGTAGCTGCCAAGATGCTGTTCATCTCCTGGGGTTTGCGGTAAAGGCTCATGGACTTGACGCATACCATGGCAGCTACGTCCATACCGCACATCAGCGTCTCAAAACTCATGGGATAGCGCTCCTGTCCATCCGGTCATACATCTCTTTTATAAACGCCCGATAGGGCTCTTCTTTCATCATAAACCCCGCAGGCCAAAGATCTGATTCTGATTGGCCACGCTGATATCGGCCAGAAGGTTCTGATGGATCTTATAAATGATCTGATCCGTGCCCTTCTCCATCCACTCCGCAAGTATCCGGATACATACCGCAAAGGGACTGCCCATCTCGTCCAGCAGGGCCATCGCCCTTTCTGAATGCTCTCTGACGCCCCGCAGCATATAACGCAGCAGATCGTCTTTATCCTCAAAATATGTATAAAACTGCCTCTGGAAATGTCCGCCTCTTTTATGATCTGGTTAATGGATGCGGCAGAATAGGAACCCGTGAAAATTCATGGGCTGCCGCTTTCAGAATAAGCTGCCTCTTTTCCTCCTTTAATTTGAAGAATCGCTGGTTGGCATGAAACGCAAAGCCTCCTTGGATGATGAGAATATATTACTCTTCTGTATATTTGTGACAACGTGTCACTTTCAAAGTATATACCCTGACGAAGAAAAATCAATAAAAGAATTATTAAATTTCTGGAAATAATTTTCCCATGTCCCCCAGACCCATAAGTCTTCACTTGACCGCCGGTACGTATTTTTATCAGTTTTTGTCCAAATATAGGTTCTTTCCAAAGTTTGTTGAAAGTAGATGTTTTTCCTAACCATATGTGATATACTAATGATTAGTCGGACACTTATGATATGGAGATGCTGCATATGGATGAATTTATTAAACTTTTAGACTCAGGACTGGATTATGTAAATCATGAAATTATAGGGGATACCATCGTTATTCATGTTGTTTCCAATAAAGAAGAAGTTATATGCCCTTATTGTGGGTGTGCTTCTTCAAAAAAACACAGTGTCTACGAACGCAGTTTTCAGGATCTCCCTGTCATGGGCATGAAAAGCAAGATCATCTTGAGCAACAGGAAAATGTTCTGTATCAATCCAGAATGCAGCCATACCACGTTTGCAGAAACATTCTCCTTTATAAGACCAAAAGCGAAAAAAAGCAATCGTCTATTAGATAGGATTGTGGATGTTTCCCTGAATGTCAGTTCACTAAATGCGACCCATATTTTGAAAAATGGGATTGCCGATGTGGAGAAAAGCACTATCTGCAATCTCTTAAAAAAAAGATATACCCATTCCGGAGAAAGACAAGATCACTAAGGTGTGTATAGATGATTTTGCATTTAAAAAGAGACATACATATGGAACCATTATGGTAGATATTGATACACGCAGGATCATTGACCTGCTCCCATCCCGTGAGATCGGAGATGTGGCAGAATGGCTGTCCACTTTTCCCAATCTTGAGATTGTTTCCCGTGACGGCTCAGTATCTTATCATAGTGCTGTAAAACAGGCGGGTGCAAATATCATACAGATCAGTGACCGTTTTCATTTGTTGAAAGGGCTGACGGATGCTGCTAAAAGGGTGATTACGTCTCTTGTCGCTGCTAATATAGGGATCCCGGTATCTGCGTCTCATTATGAGGGAAAAGAGACCACTGATTATTGGGAAAAAGATTTCGGAAGAGAAGATTTTCCGACCAGAAAACATAACGTGAACTGCGAAAAAAAGAAAAGGGTGGTTGAAAAGGTTTTGGAATTAACAAAGCAAGGATGGACACGTACAAAGATTGCAGAAGAAATAGGAATATCTTACACTACAGTAAGACGGTATCAAACTCAGAAATATTCTCCTGTGCACGGCAAATACAACACGACCCGAGAAAGTAAGATTAAGCCCTATGTAGTAAAGATAAGGCAGATGTTAAAGGAGGGGAGCTCTTTGCGCCAGATAGAGGAAGCCATAAAGCAGGATGGATATGACGGAGCGTCTTCAACGATCCGGATGTATATGACCCGTGAACGTAAACTCATGAAAGAGGCGAAAGGAGACAGTGGGGAGACTGTAGAAAAAATAGAACGGAAATGGCTGATAAGCCTGTTATATAAACCAATTGATAAAGTAAAAAAGATATCTCAGGAACAGCTTGATAAAGTGATTGAAAAATATCCGCACATCGGGGAAATCCATGATATCGTAAAAACATTCAAAAACGCTTTGTTTTCTAAGAAACCGGATGAATTGGAAAAATGGATGGAGGAAGCGGAAAGATTGGAGCTGGAGCAGATCTGTAGTTTTGTGAACGGACTGAGGAGAGATATCGACGCTGTAAAAAAAGCAATTGAACTGGATTATAATAATGGACTTGCAGAAGGAAGTGTCAATAAGTTAAAAGTAGTGAAACGGATCATGTATGGCCGCAACAGTTTTGAACTACTAAAAGGGAAGCTATTGCGGCTTGAGTTAAGACACAAATTCAACTAACTTTGGAAAGAACCCAAATATAATTGACTTTAATGTAAAGCTTACTATACTCAGTATGTAAAATAAACTTTACTTGCTTCATATAACAAAAAGGATGTGACCGTACCATATGGAAAATCGAATCCAGGAGCTGCGCAGGGGCAGACGTATCCGTCAGGAGGATCTGGCGGAGGCCGTCGGCGTTACAAGACAGACCATCATTTCACTGGAAAACGGCAGATACAATGCCTCACTGGGACTGGTCTCACCGGATCGCCCGATATTTCGGACAGAGTATCGAAGAAATTTTTATCTTTGAAGATGAGGAGGAATAAGTATGAAAATGAACAACAACAGCGCGAACCGAAGCTGCGATCCCTTTATAAGGCGCTGCCGTCTGCGAATCGGCGCAGGGATCTTAGCCGTTCTTTTGGGAGCAGCCGCCTCAGGCACCGCCATGGCCGGCATTTATGAAGCCTTTCCTCTTCTCTGCCCTGAGCCGCAAGCCCGCAGCTTCTGTTTTGCTTTTACCAGGGAACCGGAATCAGGGCTGATTCTGGCCGGAATCCTGCAGATTGTGCGAAACAGAAGCTTTTAAAGAATCCGGAGCGAATGAAGAAACGAAAAATCCGGGAAATGGATGAACGGGTGCGCACCATCGGCACACGCTCCTGGGCCTACGCGGGATATTCCCTGTTCCTGCTTCTCTATGCTGGAATCCTGGTATCCGGCTTTGTAAGCATAACGGCAGTTCGGCTTGTTGTGCGTGATGGCAGCATTTGCAGCCCTGCTTGGGATATGGAGAGTAATCCTGGGACAAAAGATGTGAGTTTGAGATGGATACGGCAGGCGCTGCTGCCCAAAAACAGAGCGCCGCAGATAAACGTCATGGATCATGACCTGTTTTGAGGCGCTCCCCTTTATATTTTCATTCTGTTTCTTTCGGCACTGCTTCTGAATCATCCGTTTCCGGCGGTTTAATATTCCTCGTCTCCCTCACAATATACACCGGACGATCCTTCAGTTCCGTAAAAAGGATGGCGATATACTCTCCGATGATGCCGATGAGCAGAAACATCATGGCGAACATAAAGCAGATCAGCACCACAATGGTAGCATACCCGCTGGGCGCTCCTGGCGGGTGAAAAGGTGTAGATCAGCACTATCAGTCCGGCTGCCCCGGAAAGCACACCGGCGTAGATCCCCAGTTTCAAGGGCATATTGGAAAAGCAAAGAATGGTATTGACAGAGAAAATAAACAGTTTTTATACTGTACTTGCTTTCCCCGGCCACCCGCGTTCCAGCCTCGTACTCAAGGGTCGTCTTTTTAAATCCCACATTCTGAACATATCCCCTCAGAAAACGGACTTTTTCCCGGTAGCTCTTCTTTAACACCTCAGCCACCGGACGGGTGACGGCGAAAAAGTCAGAGGCATTAGGCTCAAAGTGAACATCCGAAATGCAGTTGATCAGCCAGTAAAAAGCCGCGCTGGTTACGTTTTTAAGCACACCGGCACTTGCGTTTCTGGTTCTTACCATGCTGATGACTTCGTATCCTTTTTCCAGCGTTTCCACGATCTTTGGCAGACATTCCGGCGGATGCTGCAGATCCGCGTCCATACAGACGACTGCATCCCCGGTGCTGTAATCCAGCCCCGCGATCATAGCCGCCTCATGGCCAGAAATTCCTTGAAAAGCTGACTGCCTTAACCTTTCTGTCGGCCTCTGCCAGCTCTTTTATAATGGAAAAGCTTTCATCGGCACTGCCGTCATTTACAAAAATCAGCTCATGATCCCAGGAAAGAGTATCCAGCACCCTTTCATCTCCGGTAACATTCCCTCAGGCCTTTTTCCTCATTGTACACAGACACCACCACAGAAAGGGTCTTTTTGTCAGGTTCATTTTCTGTTCGCTCAAAGGGATGCTTCTCCTTCTCTTTTCTATAACAATGCCTCCGGCTCCCGAGGCAGAATCGAACAGAATTTCAGCTCCCCTGTAGTTTCCAGATCAGCTGTCAAATACCCGGATCTGCTGGCTGGAATGAGTTGGAACCCGCTTGTCCTCAGGAGGCAGCTTCATGTAGTCGCCGTAAACCTCCCTAAGCACCGGATCCCAGCCCCTTGGAATCATCAGCATCGTATCCTCAAGGGGCGTCCTCTACCTGGGTGCACCAGTCATCCTCCAGTGTCACATAGAGGTAATCCGGCTGGTAATTACTGTAATACCACCGTGTCCCCCGGCTCTTTCTGTCTTTAAGAGCCGCCTTTTCTGCATGGCCATGATCCATTTTAAGGGAATCCCTTTCCCGGCCGCTGCCAGTCCCCCCAAGATCTTATGGAGCAGGCTGTATCTGCTATAATCCAGATCATGGCGGTGCCCCATAGCCAGGCCGTAGATAGCCTATGTGTATCAAACGGGTCAGACTGGCCGCCGCTTTTCCTTCCGGCAGCTTATCCAGAATAAAGAGGTCTACCCAGAGATGGTTTAACTTTCCCTCATAATAGTCCATCCGGTCGCTGTCCGGATGAACCTGGCTGTTTTATAAATAATACGGGGAGTAAAGTCATAAAATGCCCGGCCGCCCCGGTAGCTGTCCGGCTCCAGAAACTCCATAGTGTCGGGCAGTTCTCTCTGCAGGACCTTTTAACGCCTCATACTGGCTTCTTACAAGAACCACGTCCGTATCATCATCCTAGGGATAAACCCTTTGTGGCGCACAGCTCCGATCAGGGTGCCGGCGTCTAATGCGTAGCGGATCTTATATTTCCGGCAGATCGGTCGATCTCTTTTAATATCTTTAAATTGGCCTCATGAACCTTTGTCATATCGTATGATTCTGCCATAGCTGCCTCCGCTCCTATCTGCCGATGGCTTCCCGGATCGTCTTTGCCATATAGTCGATCATCTCGTCCGTCATGCCCGGATAAACGCCTACCCAGAAGGTGTCCCCTGAGAATGCGGTCCGTATTTTCAAGATTTCCGCCACGCGATAGCCTTCGCCGCTCTTTCGCATCTCGTCAAGCAGGGGTGCTTTGTCAGGTTTCCGGCAAACAGCATCCGAGGTCTGAACACCCTTCTGTTCCACGTACCGGACTACCTCATTGCGGTCCGTGCCCTCCTTGCAGGTGATCAGGAATCCGAACCAGCTGGGCCGGGAATGAGGGCAGGCTTCGGGAGAATAAGCTTCTCTTCCGTTCCAGCTAAAGCAGCCTTTAAGCGGTCAAAATTGTGGCGGCGGCGCTCTACAAAGGACGGGAACTTGTCTCAGCTGCGCACCAATGGCAGCCTGCATATCCGTTGCCTTCAGATTGTACCCGAAATGAGAATACACATATTTGTGGTCATAGCCTAAAGGCAGCTCGCCGTACTGGCGGTCAAAACGGTGTCCGCACATATTGTCGCGGCCGGAAGGGCATACGCAGTCCCGGCCCCAGTCACGAAGGGATCGCATGATGCGGTTTAAAAGGCCGCTGTCTGTATACACAGCACCTCCCTCGCCCATGGTCATATGGTGGGGCGGATAGAAGCTGATGTACCGATATCGCCGATGGTTCCGGTAAACCGCACCTCCACCGTCCTCTCCATCGTATACCGGGTTCCTAGGGCATCACAATTGTCCTCCACCAGCCACAGGCCGTACTTGTCGCAAAATGCCTTTACAGCCCGCAGATCAAAGGGATTTCCCAGAGTGTGGGCGATCATCACTGCCTTTGTCTTTTCAGACCGGGCCGCTTCCAGCATGGTTACATCAATATTATACTGAGGGATGGTTACATCCACGAATACAGGAACGGCGCCGTACTGAATAGCCGGAGCCACGGTGGTAGGAAAGCCGCAGGCTACGGTGATGATCTATCGCCTTTTTTATCCTGCGCTCGCCTAAAGCGGAGAGGTCATCCATAAATGCCAGCAGGTTGGCAGATGAGCCGGAATTTACCAGCGAGCAGTATTTTACTCCCAGATATCCTGCCAGCTTCTTCTCAAATTCTACCGTATAACGTCCGGAAGTCAGCCAGAATTCCAGGGAGCTGTCTACCAGATTGACCATCTCATCATGATCGTAGACACGGATGCATAAAGGGATCCGGTCGCCTTCTTTGTAAGGGGCTTTTTTATGAAAGGTATCGCAGTATCCGGCTACCTGCTCCAGAATCTGCGCTCTTGCTTCTGCTTCGCTCATATGTTCAAACATAGGTCAGTTATCTCCTCTTTAAATTGTTGGGTCACACGAAAAATTCCCGGATCTGACGATCCATGACCTCCATCATGTCTGCGCCCTCCAGGTACCCCTGGACCACTCCACCGTCTTTTCCACTGCTTCTTTTACACTATACCGGGCGTCCAGCCGAATACGTGCTTAATCCTGGAACAGTCCAGTTTCAGGAAATAGCCTTCATGAGGGCCTCCCATCCACTGATTTTCCCAGGTCTGTCCGTTTCCCCAGGCTGCGCAGAACAGATCTGCCAGCGTTCCCGTTGTCACACAGTCCTTGTCGTCGGGGCCTACGTTGTAATAGCCCTCATATGCCCTGTCCTCGTACTGCTTCATGGCAATGGTTAAGTAAATGGCAAGGGCTCCATCACGTTGCTGGAAGGGGCGGATGGAATGGATTTCTTTACGATAATGGTTTTGCCCGCAGCAGCCGCCCTTACAGTCGGGGATAATCCGATCTATGCAAAATCACCGCTGCCGATGACATTTGCGCGGGCGCGTGGAAATGGCGCAGCGTCCGTCCTCAAAAGGATTTCTGATAGCTGTGGGTCACCAGCTCGGAGCAGGATTTGCTGTTGGAATACGGATCATAGCCATCCAGCGGATCGCATTCGCGGTAGCCGTATTCCCACTCTTTATTCATAAACCTTATCCGTGGTGACGTTTAAGAAGGACGTACGCCGGGGTATGGCGGACACATTCTAAAATATTTACAGTGCCCATCACATTTGTTTCATAGGTGTAAACCGGCTCCTGGTAGGAATCCCGCACAATGGGCTGTGCTGCCAGATGAAATACGATCTCTGGCTTTGCCTCCTCAAAAACCCGGCGCAGATGCCCTAACAGTCCCGGATATCGCCAATGATGTTGTCCATGGTTTCCTCCAGACCGGCAATTTCAAAAAGGCTGGGATCCGTAGGCAAAGTCAGAGAATAGCCGGTCACCTTTGCTCCTGCAAGCGTCAGAATCCGGTCAGCTACGCCCCCTTAAAGCCGGTATGGCTGGTGATCAGCACCCGTTTATTTTCGTAAAAGGCTCTATGTTTCTATGGTCAGTGTTCCGATCTTTGTCTTTTTCAGTCCTTCCAGATCTTCCAGGGCGCATTTTTCGACTGCCACAGTTCTTCCAGTTTCTTCATCTCCTGCTGCGTCCATGCACTGCCAGAAACCATTGTGGTAGTGGATTTCATCTGTCCCTCTGCCGCCAGCCGCTCCATGGGTTCTCTCAAAAACTGTAGTATCATCCTTTTGCGATCAAAGACCTCGGGATTCAGCACCATAAAGCCGCCGTTGATAAGAGCGCCGTCATTATCATCCTTTTCCCGGAAGGAAAGGACGCTGTTATTATCATCAATGTTTAAAACGCCCTTGGACTGGCCCAGATTTACGGTTGTAATGGTGGCCGTCTTTTTATGGGATCTGTGGAAATCCACCAGTGCCTTTTAAGTCTACATTAAAACCGTCCCCGTGTAAGCATAAAGGGTTCATTTCCAATATATGGCTGGATCCTCTTCCGGCCTCCGGTCATGGTGTTGAGGCCTGTATCCACCAGGGTCATTTCCATGGCTCGGAGTAGTTGTTGTGAACCTCCATCCGGTTATTTGCCAGATCAGGTCCATCTGAGGTTGAAGAAAATAGTCGGCGAAAAATTCCTTTACCACGTACCTTGCTTATACCCCAGACAGATCACAAAATCATGGTAGCCGAATTCGGAATAATACTTCATAATGTGCCAAGGATGGGCTTTTCACCGATCTCGATCATGGGCTTTGGTTTTAAGTGGCTTTCTCACTGATACGGGTGCCGAAGCCCCTAATATTACAACTTTCATGAAATTTCTCCTCCATTTTCATCTTGTATACTCTCATTTCATATGCTTTGCGAAAGCATGGAGCCTTTGGCGTATCTCCTTTACGATGCAGGTTTGAATACATTCAGGCCGTTTTCTTCGCGATCCGAAAGGCGTTTCGTATCTGATCCGTCCCTTTGCGGTATTCATACAGATCCGGGGCTGCGGGCTTCATCTCCATCATCTCCTCATCGCTTAAAGAAAGGCATCAGGGCGCCAGCTGCTCCATCTGTTCAAACCGCTCTTCCCGATACGGTGCTTTTTATCTCACGATATGTAGTATAACCATTTCCCAGAAGGATTGCAATACAGAACAAAGCCATAAAGGCCCGTCCCGCGGGATAGACCTTCTCTTTTGCCTTGCTTACCAGGGCAAAGGTCAGGATAATTCCCAGAATCCCCACCTGAAACTGCAGGGCATACCGGGAGCTTAACGCATAGTTTTCAAAATGTATCTGGAAAAAAGATCAGCACATGGTTTAATGCTCCGCCTGTCAGAAGCATCAGGGGAACAGGGTTCTCATACGAACGGTGCCGAAGATACAGCCACAGCGCCAGAGATAGCCTGCTGCTACAAACAGACCTAACAGATAACAGATTGTCTGTCATCTGTCCTTTTCTATCCACTGGATCAGCTCTCCCCCAATCAACCATTCCGCCAGAGATTTGAGGATAAATCTCACTGGAAAGGACTGTGCATCCGCTAACAGCGCTCCCAGAGAACGGCCCGTAGCTCCGGCCTCTACGGCAAAGGAATTGCTGAGGATATAAAGGAGCAGGGGATCAGGGAGGAAAATAAAAACACCAGGTAACGGCGGGCGGATGAACCTTCCTTTCTTATCCGCGCTCTCAAGATTCCGGTTGCAGACAGTATCATCACCACTGCGTAGATGGCGCAGTAGGGCCTGCCGTTCCAAGGATGATAAGAAATGGCAGCAGGATCAGCTGAAGCGTATCTCCCCGTTTTTCCTCTCCCGCCCATACGCGGGTCAAATACAAGCTCATGGTAATAAAAGCAGGCAAAGGCAAAGAAATGGGACCATCCGCTTCCCAATTGGTAAGCATTTCCCATTTATTCAGGCTGAACATCACTGCCATGGTCAGCAAAAACCAGACAGTCCCCAGACGTCTGCGTATGAAATATACCCCAAATGCCCAGGCAGCCAGTCCCAGGCTTACAGCTCCCAAAACACGGTCAAAGGTAATGGAAAAGCCGAACAGCTCCACATTGATGATCCGCTCCAGGTAGTTAATGGGGATCGCTTGTGAGTACGTCAGGCACAAAGAAACGTCTGGGATCGTATACATCCGGCAGATAACTGTTGACCAGACGGATGTAGTCTGAGTATACCACGTCGCAGGTGGAATTTTTTATATACCACAGAATAAATGCCACGCCTCCCAGGGGATCAGCAGGCAAAGGATCTTCCTGTAGTGCTCTTTATTCTTAAGTTCTGCCATCATGGCCGTCTTACCTCCTGAATTGCTTCCCCGTTTCATCAGTCCAAAATATGGACAATAGCTGCCAGCCGGTCTTTTCCTCTTTGTTCCTGTGCATTCTGCATATAAAAATTATAATCAAAGGTCAGATGAACCATCTGCCAGGGGTCTGCTGTAAGAGTGGCGTCTACCACACTGGACTGGACGGGCAGCTGCAGCGGCTCATCCTCATCCTTTGTAATGGTAATCATTTCTCCCGCCGCTCATAATGCCGGGATACATGATTTCCAGATGGATCTTTCCGTCTTTCCCGGCCATCACCGGTCAGAGAGGCGTGTTCATCCATCCAGCCGTCCTCATAGTAGCCGTAATCCACCTTAGCTTCTAAATCCCTTACAAAATCTGTAATATCCTGAAAACCATTGTGCTCCGGATCCTCCCGCAGCACCAGCATATCCTCATCCACCGCCCGATATCCCGGATACTGTCGATAAACTCTACCTTCGTCCCCTCAAACCGGTCCTTATCGAATACCTTTAAAGAAGGTCCTGGCGGTAAAATCGCTCATTTATAGCTGTTCCCCCATGATATAAATGGTCTTTCCAAATATACGATCCCCATACTTTCGCGGTTTCCCTCTGCCAGTGAATTATAGCGCAGCTGATCCTGGCCACAGATACAGCTTTGGATAGCAGCCTCTGTAAAATAACTCTGCCGGCAGCATAAGGAGCACATAAACCCCAAGAGGGCCCCCAGGGCCAGAGCCGTTCAGATACGTTCCTTTTCATCCCTCTTGTCAGTTCCCCGTAAATCCATAGAAAGGAACAGCAGCGCTCCGGCCAGCGACATACACCCAACCAGCTCCACCCGGATCGTAACACTGGATGAGGCAATGTTGCAGGCAATAAAGCCCACAAAGAGAAGAACGTTTGCCCAGAGCGCCCATCTTCTGCCCTTTCCTTAGGCCCGAACAGGCGGGATAACAGGCCGCATACCATAAAAGCACAGCCATATCCGCCAGGATCGCAACTTTCACCCGGGCTCTGCCCCAGGGGCAGCCGTTTAAATGCTCCGGCCCGGCGTTAATGCCACATACGCCGCCATGGCTAAATGCAAATTTAAGAGCCTGTGGAATATTCAGGGTATCCGCCACCTGGGTTCCTCCGGTGCCTGCGGGAAGAACGGAACCGATAGTCAGGGCGCGGATCGCCTGAACCAAACAAATGAGCCGACCCGATCGCCCCAGAGAGCCGGATTTTTGCAGCGGCGCAGCAAAGAGCCAGAAATAAAAGCGGCAGCAGCGCCATATACCTCGTGGACAAAGCAGACTCCAAAGTACAGAATACACGCTCTTATAAAGAGGACTGCCTTCCTTCCCCATTGATGTAGCGGTAAAGGCACCACAGCACTGCCACTGCCATCCACATGGCCATGGTTTCCATCAGCCCCAGCACCTGTCCGATCTGGTAATAGGCCATACGGCTGGATAAAAACATAGAGCCTGCAAGAAAGCCAATGGCCTTTGCCTGAAAGCCTGTGAGCAATAAAATACAGATAATGCCAGGCTAATGCTGCGTTAAGCATGGATATTGATGGGTACAAACCAGGCCACGCGGTTTCCCACCACCGCCATTTCCAGCCAGGCTGCCAGATAATAAAGGAAGCGGAAACGGGTACTTCCCATGGGAAATACATACTGCAGAAAGCTCTGCTCTCCGTAGCAGGACCAGAAATACAGGTCATCCATATAAAGGCCCTTGATCTCGATTCCCCGGTTGACCCACACAGCCAGCCCGAAAAGCAGTCCCATAAAGATCAGATGATCCTTCCACTCATATTTTTTCTCCATTCTGGAAAATCCGATCCTGAATTTTATTCTCTCTTTTGCATCCAATGTTTCTGCCTCCTTACCGGAATCCATTTTCACTCATATAGTAATTCTTGCGGAAAATCTCCGCCTGGGCGGTCTGAAGTTCCCTCTGTTTTCTGGTCCAGAGCCACCTGGCCCTCATATTTCCCCACTCAAAGGTAAGGTCGGTCAGAGTCCCTTCTTCAATCATATCCTCAATTATCTCCAATGCTCTTGGCTGTTCTGCCAGATATCCGGCCTGAACGAAGAAATAGTAATCCCTGCATATTCCAGAAATTCTTCAAAATACGCCAGCTTCTTTACCAGATATAAATTTCCCCCGCTGCCGGTCACATCATAATAGCTCTGAACGCTGCAGTCAGATCCAGGATTTCCGGATGAAAACCAAAGGCCAGTACCCGATCCGTGGACTTCACACCGCAGGCTAGGTTTTCATAGCCTCGGCGGATCCGGCGCTGGCTGCGCTCTGCCCGATGGTCATATAGCCTTTCCCGTCCATTTTACCGGGTAAAGCCGGGAGTTCCCGCCCAGCTGGTAGTGCAGGTAATCATTGCGCTGAAAAGGAAAAAGGGAACTGCCAGCAGGCATAGCCCCACTCTGAGGATACGTCCGGCGTTTTATTCCCCGGCCTATGTCCAGCCAGTCCCCCGCCATACGCACTGCGCTGATTCCAAGAACCGCATATACCAGCATAAAATAATTTCCGTCCACCTGGGTCAGGGTGTAAATGCTTAACACAGAACCTGCCAGAAGAATCGCCATCAGGAGCCCGTCAAACAGATCCGGGCCGTCCCCGAAGTGCCCTTCCTTAACCGGAGGTACAGACTTACGCACCACAGCAGAAGCGAGTACCGTCACCAGGCCGGTTCCCCAGGCAATGATTACGTGCTCCATATCTTCTACTCCAACCGGCGCCAGCAATATCCTTTAAGCGTTCTGCCAGCCTTGCAAGTTTCTCGCCCGCAGACAATGCCAGGGATTGCCGATCACATTTGCAAATGAAA
>SCPN01000199.1_pt1 | contig 13491 bp, 14 predicted proteins | sample 6106831 | NCBI WGS metagenome assembly SCPN01 (sample SAMN10720447, study PRJNA508395) | human gut metagenome | isolation source: Participant 1, 0 month
CTGCGGACGATGGTTTCGCACAGGGCGCGTTCATCTTCAATTGCAAAGGTTGTAGAGGCCTCCTTTTTATTTCTCCGTTTTTGTGTTGTTTTCATTATAGCAAAAATAGATAAGGTTTACGTTAAGTTTTCGTTCTTAACAGAGACTTTAACTCTCCCACGCTATGATGGGGGTACAAAATCGGAAAGGGTGATGAAAAATGAGCTGCGGGAAAAAGGCCGCGGCGCAGTCGTGCTGCTGATGGCCGGAGCGCGTAAACGGCGTCGGCGGCGTCTGAGGCGGCGACGACAGTGCTGAGCAAAGCAATCAAACTATGTCTGGAGTGTGTGGGCATTGGGTAAAAAGTTTTCAGGCGTTTCACAGACCATGTCCCGTTTCCGGGGCTGGATCCAGGCGGGTGCGACGCTGCTGACCAACCTGCACCTGCCGAACTTCCTCAAAGGAGGGCTGTATCAGGGCGCGGGGAAGACCGTCTGTGTGCCGGGACTGAACTGCTACTCCTGTCCGGCAGCGTCCGGGGCCTGTCCCATCGGGGCGTTTCAGGCGGTGGTGGGGTCATCGAAGTTCAGCTTTTCCTACTATATCACAGGCTTTCTCATTCTGCTGGGCGTGCTGCTGGGGCGCTTTATCTGCGGCTTCCTCTGTCCCTTCGGCTGGTTTCAGGAGCTGCTGCATAAGATCCCGACAAAGAAGCTCTCCACAAAGAAGCTCAAGCCCCTGACATACCTCAAGTACGCCGTCCTGCTGGTGATGGTCGTTCTCCTGCCGGCGTTCCTTGTGAACGACGTGGGCATGGGCGATCCCTTCTTCTGCAAGTACCTCTGTCCGCAGGGCGTGCTGGAGGGAGCCATCCCGCTGTCCCTTGCCAATGCCGGCATCCGGGCGGCGCTGGGCAAGCTGTTTACATGGAAGTTCAGCATCCTGCTGTCGGTGATCGTGCTGAGCGTGGTGTTCTACCGCCCTTCTGCAGTGGCTCCCCGCTGGGCGTTCTATGCGCTGTTCAACCGGGTGTCCCTCTTCCAGATGAAGGTGGATAAGAATAAGTGCATCTCCTGCGGGAAATGCGCCAGAGCCTGCAAGATGGATGTGGATGTGACGAAAACGCCCAACCATACCGAGTGCATCCGCTGCGGAATGTGCGTCCGCGCCTGCCCGACGAACGCCGTGTGCTTCCGCTACGGCTTCGGCAGCGGGGAAGAGACACCAAAGAAAACAACGATGGAGGAATCAAAATGAACATGAAGAGAATTTTTGCACTGGCTTTTGCCGTGCTGATGGTGCTGGCCCTGGCGGCCTGCGGCGCAAAGGACAACGACAGGCAGGCGGATATGAGCGGAGACGGCTCCGCCATGACCGGTGAGCCGAAAACCGCCGAGGAAGCGCTCGCCATGCACAAGGAGCTGCTGGAGCGGGAAAACGCGCTCCTGTCGGGAAATGCCGAGCTCTGGGAGAAGGTGTTCATGGCGGCTGACAAGGGCATGGCCATGATCGAGGACGGCAAAAACTACGGCGACTTCCTGCTGGATACCGTCGAGGCCGCGAAAGAGCAGTTCACTGACAAGGAGTATGAGTGGCTGAAGGAGTCGGCCACGGAGATCAGTAATATTGAAAACAAGCTGACCGAGTTGGAAAAGAAGTATCCCGAGATGATGCAGAAATCCATGGACAGCGATATGAGTATGCCCGCGGGCAGCGACACGAAACACCCTCGACGACGGCGAGGTATGCAGAAGTTCCCCGCCTTTGAAGGCAAAGACCTGGATGGCAACACGGTGAAGAGCGAGGAGCTGTTCTCCGGCAACGCCGTCACCGTAGTGAATTTCTGGTTCACCACCTGCAATCCCTGCGTGGGAGAGCTTGCCGAGCTGGACGCGCTGAACAAGGAACTCGCGGAGAAGGGCGGCGCCCTCATCGGCGTCAACACCTTCACGCTGGACGGGGACAAGGCGGCGATCGCGGATGCAAAGGACGTGCTGATGAAGAAGGGCGCCACCTATCAGAATGTGTATTTTGACTCCGACGGTGAAGCGGGAAAGTTTACCACCAACATCTTTGCCTATCCCACCACCTATGTGGTTGACCGCAGCGGCAATATCGTGGGCGAGCCCATCGTCGGCGCCATCACGGAAAAGAAGCAGGCGGAGACACTGCAAAAGCTCATCGATCAGGCGCTCGCCGCCGATATGGGCTGACCGCGAGATAAAAAGCGCCTGCTGTGCGCCGCTGCATTGCCCTCGGCGGGCAAGAGGCGGAGTGAGCCCCGCTTCCCCTGAAAGGAGGAAACGCGATGTATCGAAGCGTATTGGCACTGCTTTTCGCCGCGGTGCTGCTGCTCAGCAGCGGCTGCGCCTGTCGGGCAGCAGACTGTGCCGAAGGAAAAGAGCGGACAGAAAACAAAGATGGACGGAGCGGCTTTTGACCGGTCCGACGAGGAGATCACCTATATGGATACCAAAGACAATGTCATCTATCTGGCGGGCGGCTGCTTCTGGGGCATGGAACAGCTGATGCAGTCCATCCCCGGCGTTATCGACGCCGAGAGCGGCTACGCCAACGGCACCTGCGAGGAGGACGCCGACTACCAAACCGTCTGCAAGGGAGAGACCGGCTTTCGGGAAACGGTGCGGGTGGAATACGACCCCGAGCAGGTGAGTCTTGACGCGCTGCTGCTGGCCTACTTCTATGTCATTGACCCCACGGTGCAAAACCGGCAGGGCAACGACCGCGGCAGCCAGTACCAGACCGGCGTCTACTACACCAACGAAAGCGCGAGAGAAACGGTGAAGCGCATCGCGGAGATCGAGCGCGGCCGCAGCGAGAAATTCTTCGTGGAGATCGGCCCGCTCAAGAACTACTATCCTGCCGAGGAATACCACCAGAACTACCTCGAAAAGAACCCGAACGGCTACTGCCACATTCCGCGCACGGAGATGGAGCTCTTTTTTCCCGGCTGCGCATCGACCCGGGCGACTATCAGAAGCCCGCGGCGGAGTCCATCCGGGACAAGCTGACGGCGGAGCAGTACCGCGTCACGCAGGAGAGCGGCACGGAACGCGCCTTCACGGGCGAGTTCTGGGACAAGTTTGAAAAGGGCATCTATGTGGATGTCGTGACCGGCGAGCCTCTCTTTTCCTCCACAGATAAGTACGGGAGCGGCTGCGGCTGGCCCGCCTTTACAAAGCCTATCGAGGGCCCCGCTGTGGTGGAAAAAGAGGATCTAAGCCACGGAATGCGCCGCACGGAGGTCAGAAGCCGCGCCGGAGACTCCCATCTCGGTCATGTGTTCACCGGCGATCCGGAGTCGCCCAACGGCGTGCGCTACTGCATCAACAGCGCGGCCCTGCGCTTCGTCCCCTATGAAAAAATGGAGGCCGAGGGCTACGGATACCTGCTGTACCTGTTTGAAAAATAGGACGCAAGCGGTCGGCAGTTCTCATGCAAGGGAACTATCAGCACATCACAGCAGCATATCGGACTGCCCGGTGGCAGTCCGATATGCTGTGAACGGAAGTTTCCGGCACTCTCAATGAGCCGATTTCGAAACGGAGAAGCACATGTATCTTTTTCAAATAAGCAACTACGATGACCCCGCCGTGGACAGAGAAACCGCAGAACTGCTGCACCGGCATTTGGAAGCTGAGAGCCGGCGGCGCTGCCCGCTATATGGAATGCGATAGACCGCATCAGAACTCACGCCGCGAAAGGCCCGGCGCGCGAAAAGCGGACAGTGCGCTACCGCATTTATGGCGTGTTTCTGCTGGCGCTGGGCCTTTTGACGCTGATTCTCGGCTTGATGCCGCCAAGAACCACCGATGTGATCATTGTGGGCGGAGCCGTGATCATTGCAGGCCTTCTGGAGTTTACCCTTGCTCGCGGAAGAACGCCGCCGCGCATACCGGCGTCCTGCAAAAAGGAGGCGCAGAAAGCGCTGGAGCTGCGGCGGACCATTGATTGGGAAAAGCTCAAAACCACCATTCGCTTCGAGGATGCCGGCATAACGATCTGCGCGGAGGAGAACGAAGAACATCTCTCTTATACACGGATAAAGAGCGCCTTTGAATCATTGCATCTGTGGCTTGTGGTCTGCGACGATGAATGCGCGCTGCTGCTTCAGAAAAAGGACCTGAGGTCCGGGAACGCAGACAGCTTCCTCTCTGACATCATTTCAAAAATGAACACAGGAACAGATGCATCCGGCTGAACGCGGCAGCTATGTGACGTTACCAGCCCGTTTGTCCCAGTGGGACTTCAACTATGGTCCAGCTATCGACGGAAGCATACAAATGAGCGATTACCAGAAGGATGATCGGAGGCAGATGAATAAGCGAGGGATAGCCTTTATAGTGGTAGATATCAGGGCTGTTGTCAGCAAAATGTAGGATGCAAGAGGCCAATCGGCAGGCAACAAACATGCGAGTTGAAGCAGCATTTTATATCCGCCTAAGAAAGATCCAGTAGGCATTCGGCCACTGAGAACACACCATCTGATACCTCCCCCTGTTCAGATCTTCTGAACAGCCATCCATGTCGAAAGCGGAGAGACTGCGATACAGCAATCTCTCCGCTTTTCTGTCGTGATCTCCTGCTTTGAGCGGAGAGGCCGAACCTGCACGACAATGAAAAAACATGGCTCCAAGCCGGGACAGGCGGTTCTTATGAGGTATCCTCACATCTGCGGCACTGTCGACGCTGTCCAAAGGCAGCCCACACTCATCCCTCTAAGTACGGGCATCGGATGCCCTGACTTTTTGCGGTCTTTTGAGGATATGCCTCCCCCTCCCACCACCACTAACCTCGAATATCCTTATGCCCACAGCGGTGTCGCTGTGGGCTTTTTTGCGCCCTTTGGGCAGCCTCGCTGCCGTAGCCCTCCTGTGTTCTGAAATTTACATCCAACAGATTTCAGAATATGGAGGAACCAAAAATGTATGACAGACGGAGCATCTACGCACTGAACAAGAAAAATCCAGACGCCATTGTACTTCCAGACGCCGATGGAAATCTGATCTGCCTGACCTGCGCTGATTTCACCGATGAAGCAGAGTTTCGCCGTTGGAAGAGGTGGTCGGACCAGGACTTTCACGCAGAGGACAAAAGCGATGTGGAGGAAAGCGACCACACCACATCTATGGACATGGTTCCGGAAGCCGCCCTTGCTGTTCCCAATGAGGATGCTTTGGCAGAGGAAAGGCAGGTCAGAGAAGATCAGATTCGTTGTGCGGAGGCAGCGGTTTCTGGGATCAGAAGCATACTGACTGGTGCACAGTTTTATAGACTCCGGCAGTATTGCATCGAAGGGAAAACAGAGAGCGAAATCGCCGAAGCAGAAGGCGTCACGCAGCAGGCTGTGTCTAAATCGCTGGTCTCCGCTTTGAAAAAACCGAGAAAATTTTTGAAAAGGGGTCCAAAAATGGTTGTGAAAAAGCCTGAAAAAAGATGATTAGTGAAGGGACAAGTATCCCCCATCTTCTGAACCTTGAAAAACACCGCCCAGGCGGTCATATCCGGTGACTGGAATACCTTTGCTGACGGCGCGAGCGTCAGACCGGGTGCGCGAGGACCACCTGTGCGGAGCATTCTCCGCATATTAGGACGGCCAATAGAAGGTGCAGAGCGATACCAACCCAGGTCAAATGCAGCTTTGGCAGGCTGCTTCGCCATGACCCCGTCAGCTTACAATGATACTCCTGTACGCAGCTTCGAGAGAACCTCGGGGGTGAAACTCCGTGACGCGCGCCAGCGCGGTTCCAGCCGCCGCCCTTGCCTGGGGAAGTAGTGTCGAACACAGGCAGCAACGCAAAGCAAGAGGCCGCTCCGCAAGGGAGCAGTTCCGCCCGATACGGAGCGGCCTTTTCTGCTTTGCGGCATATGGGGATCGTCCACCTCCTCTTTTTCCGCCATCCATTCTCTCTCTTTAATCCTCTGAACGGCCTGCATTCACCTCCTTATCGCCCCGGACGATCCTCATATTTGTGCCGCAAGGCAAAATTCAGAAAAGAGGTACCGATATGGATCAGAACGTCAATTATTACGGCATCATCCTTCTGCTGCGCCAGCTTCGGGAAAGCGGCAGCTTCAGCGAAAAGGAGTTGCGGAGGGTGGCGGCACGGATCGCACCAGCGACGCGGACGGACATTATGATTTCTCTCTGATTTCCTCCATCTTTCAGTAGCTTTATGACCAAGGTTGTGGTAGTGTTTGTGTTGCAAAAAAGGAGGTGAGCAGGCATGGCGGAAAAGCATCTGACAGACGGCACAACGGCGCTGACAGCGCAGCCCCGCGTCATCAAGATCGAGGCAGCGGAGAAGTCGCAGAATGCGCAGCTGCGGGTAGCGGCCTATACCCGCGTCAGCTCGGACTCCGATGACCAGCGCAACTCCTTCGCGGCGCAAAACCGCTACTACGCCGAGCTGATCTCCGGCAAGGCTGAATGGCGCATGGTGGATATCTACGCCGACGAGGGCATCACCGGCACCTCCGCCGCAAAGCGTGAGGACTTCCAACGCATGATGACGGACTGCCGCAGAGGGCTCATCGACCAGATCCTCGTCAAATCCATCTCCCGCTTCGCCCGGAACACAAAGGACTGTCTGGAGGCAGTGCGGGAGCTGAAGGAGCTGGGCGTCAATGTCCGCTTCGAGCGCGAGGGCATCGACATCGCCAATGTGAGCAGCGAGCTCATCACCGCCATCTACGCCGCCTTCGCCCAAAAGGAGAGCGAATCCATCTCCGGCAATATGCGCTGGAGCTATCAGCGCAGGATGGAAAGCGGCGAGTTCAACACCTGCCGCGCCCCCTGGGGCTTCCGGCTGGACGGGAAAAGCCTTGCCGTCCACGAGGATGAAGCCGAGATCGTGCGGCGTATCTTCCTCGAATACCTCTCCGGCAGGAATCCGCGAGAGATTGCGGAAATCCTGAACGCCGAGGATACATCGGGACGGATATGGAAATATAAGTCTGTGGATTACATCCTGCAAAACGAGCGTTATGCAGGCAACGCTCTGCTGCAGAAGCGATACACGACCGCTACCCTCCCCAAGCAGCAGAAGATCAACCACGGGGAGCGCGAAATGTACTATGTGGCGGATAGCAACGAAGCCATTATTCCACAGGAGCTATTCGACCGCGCAAAAGAACTGCGGCAAAGACGCAGCGTCGGGCAGACTGTCACCCATGGAAGGCTCTGCGTCCGGATGCGCTGCTCCTGCGGCTCCCGCATCCGGGCAAAGCAAGTCAATGGCAGATGGTACTGGTGCTGCTGCCGACACGATGAAAAAGGCGACTGCGCCATCAAGCCCGTGCCGGAAGCGCAGACGGATGAAGCCTTCCGCCGCCTCTACTATAAGCTCAAGCATCAGAGCCTCCCCATTCTGGAGCAGATGCTCGAGACTCTCCGGGCGATCCGTGATCGCAGATTGCTCTGGAGCGAGGACATCGTTTCCCTCAACAAAAAAATATCTGAACTCTCCAGTCAGAATCAAACGCTGGCCTTCCTCAAGCAAAACGGCCTCGTTGATCCTGACATTTTTATATCCAAAAGCAACGAGCTGACCCGCCAGCTCCGGCAGGCCAAGCTGGACAAAGAGGAACTTATGGCTGCCGAGGGGGATGCCACCGCCCAGCGGACGCAGGAGCTGATAGCCCTGCTGGAGGATGGGCCGGACTTCCTCGACCACCCAGACACAGAGCTGTGCGGCGCACTCATTGCGGAAATCATCGTGGAGAGCAACGACACCCTCCGCTTCCGCCTGCATAACGGGCTGGAGCTGCGGGAATCCATTGAGAGGACGGTGCGATAATGGGAAACCGAAAGCAGCCCTTCGGCTACCGTATGACGCTGGGCGAGATCACGATCCTGCCGGAGGAAGCGGAGCTGGTACGGTTTATCTTCCAAGGCTACAGCATGGGAGCCACGCTGGGGGAGCTGACCAAGGCACTCTGCCGGCAGGAGATTCCCTACTATGAGGGGCGGACATGGAACAAAAACATGGTCTCCCGTATTTTAGAGGATGGCCGATACATCGGAGGGAAAGGTTATCCGGCACTCATCGAGCCGGAGCAACTCCGCGTGGCAGCGGAAAAGAGGACGGCAAGAGCACGCCCGCCGCAGAAAACGCCCGCGCAGAAGGCCCTGCGGCGGCTCTGCGGCGCACCGCCCTCCGAGCGGGTGGAGAAGATCGTCACCGACCTGCTCAACGAGCTCATACGCTGCCCCGACCGTGTCCGGCCATCGACATCCCAAGTAGTCGGCGCTGCCTGCGGAAAAACGCGGGAGGAGCTGACCTCCGCGCTGGAGCGGCAGCCCATCGACGAGGACAACGCCAGAGCGTTGCTCCTTCAACTGGCGGCAGAGCAGTACGACGCCATTGGGAACACGGAATACGAAACCGTGCGGCTGCGGCGGCTGCTCACCGGCCGAATGCCCATGCCGGAGTTGGATGCGGAACTGCTGCAAAGTGCGGTGTCAAAGGTGCGTGTGACGAACAACTGCGTGACCGTGACGCTGAAGAACGGGCAGACCATAGAGAGGAGAGATCAGCTGTGAACGAAACCGCCCCAAGAGTCATTAAGATCCCCGCAAAGCCGGAGTCGGTCCGGCAGGCGGAGCTACAAAGACAGCTCCGGGTCGCCGCCTACTGCCGGGTCTCCACCAAGGAGGAGGATCAGGCAAACAGCTACGAGGTGCAAAAAGAATACTACACCGACAAGATCATGTCCAACCCCGTGTGGACCATGGCGGGCATCTTCGCCGACAAGGGCATCACCGGCACCTCGGTGAAAAAGCGCGAGGACTTCATGCGTATGATCCGCCACTGCCGCCAGAGGAAGATAGACGTCGTCCTCACCAAGTCAGTCTCCCGCTTCGCCCGCAACACGGTGGACTGCCTCTACTACACACGGGCGCTCAAGGAGCTGGGCATCGCCGTCATCTTTGAAAAAGAGAACATCAATTCGCTGGAGGAGGACAGCGAGCTGCGCATCACGCTCTCCGGCGCCTTCGCGCAGTCCGAGAGCGAATCCATCTCCGCCAATGTCACATGGGGCAAACGCCGCGCCATGGAGAGCGGAAAGGCGACCATCCAGTACAAATACCTCTACGGCTACCGCAGGGGCGCGGACGATAAGCCGGAGATCATCCCGGAGGAGGCAGAGGTCGTCCGCTGGATCTACGAGCGATACCTCGCCGGAGCCAGCACACGGATGCTGCGGGACGAGCTGCATGAGCAGGGCGTGATATATTCCGAGAAGTCACCGCAATGGACGCTGCCTCATATCAAGAGCATCCTGCGGAATGAGAAATACTGCGGCGACGTGCTGATGCAGAAAACCTTTCAGCAGGATGTCATCAACCGCAAGGTCATCAAAAACACAGGGCAGCTCCCTATGTACCTCATAGAGAACCACCATGAGGGCATCGTCAGCCGTGAGAAGTACAACGCGGTGCAGGCGGAGATGGCGCGGCGCAAGGCGGCAAAAAGCCCCTCCAAGAGAGCCTCCACCGGTCTTTCCGCCTACACCAGCCGCTACGCCCTCTCGGACCGGCTGGTGTGCGGCGAGTGCGGAACGCTGTACCGCCGCTGCACATGGACGCGCCCCGATGGAAAGCGCGTCGTGTGGCGCTGTGTGAGCCGCCTGGACTACGGCAAGAAATACTGCCACAGCTCACCCACGCTGGACGAGGCGCCGCTCCAGCAGGCGATTATAGCCGCCCTCAACACCGTCCTGCCGAACTTGGATGGCCGCATCCGCCAAATCACGGAGGCGTTGGAGGCGGAGGTCATCCCGTTCCCCGGCAGCGGCATGAGCCTTGGCGACATCGACCGCAGGCTGGCGGAGCTGGAGGCGCAGTTCCAAAGGCTGCTGGAAAAGGCGGCGGATGATCCCATCGCCTATGGGGATCAGTTCAAGGAGATACTGGACGAGCAGACCTCGCTAAAGGAGCTGCGGGCAACCATCCTTGCCGAGAGCAGGGAACACGCCGAAGCGGATCGGCGCATCAAGGATGCCGCGGGGATGCTGGAAAACGCTGTGTCCCACATCACGGAATGGGACGAGACTGCCATCCGGCAGTTGGTGGCGCAGGTGAAGGTGCTGTCCAAGAATGAGATCAGCGTGACACTCAAGAGCGGCATTGAGATCCGCCAGAGCATATCAAACTAAAAAAGGAGATGGGAAAATGGTATTTGTGACCGGCGACCTCCACGGAAATTTTGAGCGATTCAAACCAAAATACTTTCCCGAACAGGCGCGGATGACAAAGCAGGACATTATGATCTGCGCCGGAGACTTCGGGGGTGTGTGGTTTGGCGACAGTCGCGACGGTGAAACGCTGGACTGGCTGGAACGCCTGCCCTTCACGCTTGCCTTTGTCTGCGGCAACCATGAAAACTATGACGCGCTGGAACGATACCCTGTTGCGGAGTGGCACGGAGGCAAGGTGCATCGCGTTCGTCCCCATGTTCTGCACCTGATGCGCGGGCAGATCTTTGAGCTGGATGGTTACCTCTTCTTTACGATGGGTGGCGCAAAAAGCCACGACATCGAGGATGGGATTCTGGAGCCGGATGCCCCGGATTTTGAGCGAAGGCTCACGATGCTCCAGCGCAAGCCAAGAGCGAGGTACCGCATCAACCATATCTCGTGGTGGGCGCAGGAGCTGCCCTCCGATGAGGAATATGCCGTGGCGCGGCGAAGCCTTGACGCGGTCGGCTGGCAGGTGGACTACATCATCACCCACTGCGCCCCCACCAGCATCGCCCTCATGGGAAGCCGCCACAACGAGGCAGATCGGCTCACAGACTTTCTGCAAGAGGTGCAGGAAAGAGCAAAATACCACTACTGGCTGTTCGGCCACTACCACGACAACCGAGCCATTGATGAAAAGCACATCCTGCTGTGGGAGCAGATCGTGCGAGTCATCTGAAGCAGGTCAAAGCAGAGAAAAACACGGTGACACCGCCGTGCCTTTCTCTGCTTTGAGCGTTGATCAGGCGCGCCGCGCCGGAAAGGAGGAAAGCCCATGAACATTCGCAAGCCCACAGATTACACCACCCTGTTCGCCGCGCTGGACGCCGCTGTTGCGGCGCAGCTCCCGCAGATGGAGCTGTATTGCGAGATGGGCCGGGTGGTCAGCGGCAGGGGCGAAAAGGCGCGGCTGTCGCGGCGTCGGAATACCTGCAAGCGGCCTATCCTGCGGCCGATGAGCTCCCGCAACCTGCGCCGGATGCGGGACTTCTACCGGATGTACGGCGACACGCCGGAATTGCTGGCAGAGGCAATGCGTCTGAACTGGACACAGAATGTGGTCATCATGGAGGCTGGATTGACCATGGATGAGAGTTGCTGGTACATTCGGAAGACCGCCGAAAGCGGTTTATCCAAAACAGAGCTGCTGCGGAGGATTGAGAGAGCCGAGCATTCGGAAATTGCTCTTGGCGAAAGTGTAGATACCTGCTATACTGTAGAAAATGATGAGTTTTCGGAGAAGAATCGGTATGAAGAGTATCCTGTTTATCTGCCACGGCAATATCTGCCGCAGCCCCATGGCCGAGTTCGTGATGAAGGACTTGGTGAAGAAGGCTGGGCTGGCGTCACAATTCCATATCGAGTCAGCGGCCACCAGCCGGGAGGAGATCGGCAACCCGGTCTATCCTCCGGCGCGGCGCAAGCTGGCGGAGCACGGGATCTCCTGCGACGGCCACGCGGCGCGGCAGCTCACCAATCAGGACTACGACAAGTACGACCTGCTGATCGGCATGGACAGCGCGAACCTGCGGAATATGTACCGCATCTGCGGCGGCGACTTTGCCGGCAAGCTGCACCTCCTGATGGACTATACCGACCACCCCCGCGATGTTGCCGACCCGTGGTACACGGGCGATTTCGAGGCAACCTGGCAAGATGTGCTGGAGGGATGTCAGGGGTTGCTGGATTCAATCATTAGAAAAGAGGTATAATGAATGCCTACATCAAGAAAATTCAGAGACAGCATTCACGCCAAAGGCACAAATATCGCCGTGCTTTCCAATGGTAACAGCGATGACTACATTTCCCTGACGGATATTGCGCGCTATAAGAGCGATGCACCAGATGATGTAATCAAAAACTGGATGCGTAACCGTGACACGATTGAATTTCTTGGGCTGTGGGAACAGCTCAACAACCCAGAATTTAAACCCGTCGAATTCGACGGGTTTAGAACACAGGCTGGATCAAATGCCTTCACCATGTCCCCGAAGAAGTGGATCGACGGCACCGGAGCGGTCGGCATCATCTCTAAGGCTGGGCGCTATGGCGGAACATTTGCCCAGAAAGATATTGCGTTTGAATTTGCCTCTTGGATCTCCGCAGAATTCAAGCTGTATATCATCAAAGACTATCAACGTCTGAAAAACGATGAAAACAGCCGTCTTGCGCTGGGGTGGAATTTAAACCGGACACTGGCGAAAATCAACTACCGTATCCATACGGATGCCATCAAGGATGTGTTGATCCCGCCGGATGTGACCCCACAGCGTCAGAGCTTTACCTACGCCAATGAAGCAGATGTGCTGAATGTTGCGTTGTTCGGTATCACGTCAAAGGAATGGCGTCAGACACATCAGGATTCCAAAGGAAATATTCGAGATGAAGCAAGCCTCCAGCAGTTGATCGTTCTTGCTAATCTCGAAAGCATCAATGCGGAGTTGATTCGCCAAGGAGTCCCCCAGAGTGAGAGACTGCTCCGGCTGAATGCCAGTGCAAAGCAGATGATGCAGTCCCTTGTAGGAGATCATCGTATTGACGAATTTAGGACGTATGGTGAACTGCCGAATAAGGAAAGCAAATAAGCCACAGGCATATATTAAAACTAAGTTTATCATCCGCAACATACATAGGAATCTCTACTCTGCAACACATTGGGAGGCCTCATTATGGAATTTGACCGTGAAGTATTTGATCTTATGCCATCTGGAAGCAAAACCTTTAACCTGATTGGCCTAAAAATGCCGAGCGATAAGGATATATTCTTTCGCGCGAAGCAAAAGGAAACCCTTGATAAATACCAAGCAGCGAGGAGGTTTATGTATGAACTGGAAACTGACGATTGGGATCACTATTTTCACAAATTAGAAGATGAGAATGGCAATATCTACTTTCAAAATGTGCTCAAAGCTCAGTGGTATGAGGCAGCTCTGCTTTTTTACAATGCAGTCGTTGATTTGTCTTGGATAGCTTGTTACATATCAGCAGAATATTTCATCTATGTTGATGGGAAGCCAGTAGAAGTTGAAGGATTGACCCCTATAGAAGAAGCGTACAATGCGTTAAGAAAAGCTGAAGGCTATGTACAGCATCCCGGTGTAGATGGAAACCCCTTTGAATATTTGAGAAAAATGTGCCCCCAATTTAGTGATACATTGGATTTTGTAATCGCGTTCTGGAAAGACTTTGCTGACACGCCGGTTCGCTGGAAGTATAATTATTTAAAGCATAAGGGTTCATTGTGCT
>SCPN01000784.1_pt1 | contig 13445 bp, 13 predicted proteins | sample 6106831 | NCBI WGS metagenome assembly SCPN01 (sample SAMN10720447, study PRJNA508395) | human gut metagenome | isolation source: Participant 1, 0 month
CGGAGTGTGATAGGAGCGACTACCAGGAGATCATCGAGCTGAACCAGATCATCAACGAATTTTAAGCCGGCAGGCGTACAGGAGGAACGATATGGAACCGATCCTGCGATTTGAGAATGTATCCAAGCACTACCCCAACGGTGTGCATGCCTTGAAGGCGTGTCGCTTTGAGATGGCCGAGGGGGAGTTTATCTCCGTCATTGGCCCCTCCGGGTCGGGAAAATCCACCCTCCTGCGCGCCATCAACGCCTCATCATCCCATCAGCGGCAGCGCGTCTGGCTGGACGGCCAGGCGGTTTCCCGCCAACGGGAGCGGCTCTGCGGCAGCTGCGGCGCAAGGTGGGCATGATCTTTCAGAACTACAATCTGGTGTACAGCCTATCCGTCCTGCAAAACGTGCTCCACGGCCGCCTGGGCTATATGGGCGGGGTCAAGGGCGTGTTCGGCCGGTACAGCGAGGAGGACAAGCAGGAGGCTCTGGACCTGCTGAAGGAGCTGGGGCTGGAGGAGTTCTCCTACAACCGGTCCAGCGACCTGTCCGGCGGTCAGAAGCAGCGTGTGGGGATCGCACGGGCCATCATGCAGCGGCCAAAGCTCCTGCTGTGCGACGAGCCCATTGCCTCTCTGGACCCCTCCAGTGCCAAGACCATCATGGACCTGCTCAAAACCATGACCCAGAAGCGGAACATCGCCTGTATCGTCAACCTCCACCAGCTGGACGTGGCACTGAAATACTCCACCCGAATCATCGGCCTGTCCAAGGGGGAGATCGTCTTTGACGGCCGGCCGGAGGAGCTGGACGACGCTACCATCGAGCAGATCTACGGTACCTCCCGGAAAAATCTGATGATTGGAGGGGAACGCAATGACCAGAAAAATTCCGCTCATTGCGCATGACCTGAAGCGGCTCTACACCGGCTTTTTGCTGGCCGCGGTGCTCCTGTTCGCTGTATGCACCTATCTCACGCAGTTCAATCCCATGGTGCTGGCGGCCAACGGGGACGCCTTCTGGGAATTCATCACGGAGGATTTTCTGCCTCCCGCCCTGCCCAAAGCCAGCCGCATCCCCGGCATTTTCTCCAGCGTGCTGGTGACCCTGGCCCTGGCCATGTCCGCCACCACCGTGGCTGCCATCCTGGCATTTTTCGTGGCCCTGTTCGGCAGCGAGAAGGTCTCGCCTTTCCCGCGCTTTGCCAAAGTGGTCCGGGGCTTCGCCACCTTCCTGCGCAATATCCCCGCCCTGGTATGGGCCTTTATTCTCTTCTCCTCTCTGGGCATCGGCACCGGCGTGGGCTTCGTGGCCCTGTGCATCACCAGCTTCGCCTTTATGGTCCGGGCCTTTGTGGAAACCATGGAGGACGTGTCCCAGGACTGCGTGGAGAGCTTGCAGGCGGTGGGGGCCACTTTTCCCCAGCGGGTGGCTCAGGCCATCCTGCCGTCCTGCCTGAGCGGTTTCCTCTCCTGGTTCCTCTACTGCGTAGAGGTGAACATCCGGGCCTCCACCATCGTGGGCATGGTAGGGGGCGGCGGCGTGGGACTGACCCTCTTCTCCTACATCAAGAGCTTCCGCTATGATATCGCCCTCACCATCATTCTGCTGATCGCCGCCATGGTCATCGTGGTGGACCAGATCACCGGAAAACTTCGGAAGGAGCTGTTGAAATGAACGCCGACACGGTAAACTGTGCCGCCGGGGCCGCCCAACGGCCGGTGGAAAAAAAGCGCAGCAAGATCCCGGTGAAATGCCGCCAGCGCAACCGCTTCATTCCAATGTTCCTCGCTGGGGTGGCGGCGCTGTCCGTTCTCAGCCTGGCCTATCTGGACATCGATTGGCTGAAAATGACCTCCCGGGCGGGGGACATCGGCGTGGTATTCTGGGATCTGGCCCATCTGGATTTTACCAATATGGATCTGATTTTATCCTCTCTGGTGGAGACGGTCTCCATTGCCGTGCTCTCCCTGCTGTACAGTCTGATCCTGGGAATCATCTTTGGTATGCTGGCCGCCCGGAACGTGTTTCGGCTACCATGGCTCTCCGTGCTGACCCAGTCCTTCTTCACCTTCCTGCGGGCGGTGCCAACCCCGGTGTGGGTGCTGCTGATGCTGGTGTGCCTGGGGATGGGGCCGGAGGCCGGCGTGGCCGGCCTGTGCGTCCATACCACCGCCTTTTTTACCAAGTCCTTTGCCCAGAGCTTTGAGAGCATCCCCGAGGAGACCATCGAGGCCCTGGAGGTCACCGGCGCAAGCCGTCTGTCCATCTTTATGAACGCGGTGCTGCCAGCCGCGCTGTCCCAGATTGTGGCCTGGGCCGGTATGCGCCTGGAGGTCAACTTTTCCGAGTGCGCCATCCTGGGCATGGTGGGGGCCGGCGGCGTGGGCTATGTGATCTCCAATAGTTTACAGGGGTATGACTACGGTACTGCTGGGGTCGCTATCCTGCTGGTCTTCCTGGTGGCCTACTGCATCGAGCGCGTCTTTGTGCGAATCAAAAAGAAGTTCTATTAAGCCATCGTTTTCTGTTTAGTGAGGAGGAACCTTATGAGCAAACACCCCATGTGGCTGCGGAGAGGGATCGCGCTGACCCTCGCTCTGGTCATGACCGCATCCCTGTCTGTCAGCGCCTTGGCCGCCCCCTCCGTGGAGGAGGCGGGAGAGGACACAGTCCTCTCCCAGACCCAGCCTGACTCTGACTCTCAGGTCCCGGCGGAAGGCCCCGAAGGGCTGGAGAACGGAAGTCAGGACGCTGACAGCCTGCCCATGATCCCCCTGGAGCCCGCGGAACAGGCGTCCTCCGACACCGCCGCTGAGACGGAAGAGGACATCAAGCTGACTGCGCCGGGCAGCGGCCTGCGCTTTGACTCCGAAGAGGGGGAGTATGTCCAGGTCCAGGGGGCGATCGAGATCCCCAATACGGTGGAGGTCTGGTTAAAGCTGGATGAGAACGAAAACCGCCGTCAGATCATCATGAACAACTACGGCAGGGGCGGCACAACCTGGGGGATCGAGGTCACCACCAGCAACACCCTTCGCTACTGGGATCAGGCCGGACCGAACCACGACTACAAGTTCAGCGACATTGAAATCTGCACCGGGGACTGGATGCTGATCTCAGTGGTTCGGGACAACAGCGCCAAGGAACTGCGGGTGTATGTGGATGGGGAACTGCGCAACACTACGGAAGTCTCCGGGTTCGGAAGCGGCACGCTGGACAGCTGGCTCTGCTTCGGCAGCGACTACCACAGCACCCCGCTGCTGCTGGACGGCAAGATCGCCGAGGTGCGCATGTGGGACGATGTACGTACCGGGGAGGAAATTGCCGAGTATGCCGGTAAGACCGTGACAGGGGAAGAGGAGGGCCTTGCCCACGCCTGGGACTTCCGGGATGTGGAAGAGCCAGTCTACCGCAACCGGGTCTTTCCAGATCTGGTCCAAGGCGGCGTGGACGTTCAGGCTGTCGGTTATGCAGAAGATCCCGAGACCATCTATGCGGTGAACTTTGATCTGGGCATTGCCGGCGAGGGCAACGAGCCCGTTCCCCCTCAGGAGACCAAGGTGGGCGGGCTGGTAAAGGAGCCTGAACCGCCAAAGCTGGAAGGGTTTGTCTTCACCGGCTGGTATAAGGACGCCAGCTGCACCCAGAAGTGGGACTTTGCAAGCGACAAGGTGGCGGGCAACACCACCCTCTACGCAGGCTGGAAGTATGACTATCAGCCTGCGTCCTTCCCGGAAGATATGACCGGCGTGTCCTTCTGCGGCCCGGAGGACCAGCTGGCCATGGAGGACCGGCTCAGCAAGGTTCCCCTGAGTTTTGAAGCCACCGTTAAGCTGCCCGAGGCTCTGATGGATGGCCGGGGCGGCGTCATCATCGGCAGCTGGATGGACGCGGGCTACTATGACTACGACTTGGGCTATGTGAGCCTGGAGGTCTATGAGAACGGCGCGCCCCGCCTCTACTGGCATCAGGAGCGGAGGAACCAGCCCAACGGCGGCGTGCAGAGCGTGGTGTTCTCCGGGGTAGACCTGCGGCAGGGCGAGTGGATTCACCTGGCGGTGACCTTTGACCCCGAGAAGGATACCGTGTCCTGCTATATCAACGGTGTCCTGGTCAGCACCGTGGAAGACTGCGAATTTGAACCTGTGGTTCCGGCCCAGGCGCTGAAAATCGGCGGCGACTACCGGGGCACCGGCGGACAGGTGTACGACGAGGGATACAACGACCAGTATTTCAGGGGTGAGATCGCCAATATCAGCGTCTGGTCGGATGTGCGCACCGCGGAACAGATCCAAGCGGATGTTCAGGCCCTTCAGGCGGACGCGGCGGCGGTCTCCGCTGAGGGGGAGACCCTGCTGGCCAGCTGGCAGTTTGACGGCGAGCAGGATCTCTATGAGGACCGGTCTGACCGGGATAACGACGTGGCCGCCTTTGTGGACTGGATCGACCCGGGCTTTGCCCAGGGCGACTACTCTATGGTGGCCCTGCCCGACACCCAGTTCCTGTCCGAGAAGTATCCCGACATCTATAAGAAGCTGACCCAGTGGATCGTGGATCACGAGCAGACCTACAACATTCAGGCCGTCATGCACATGGGGGACATGGTTAACAGCGGCAATTCCACCCAGTGGAGCAACTGTGCCGATGCCATGTACCTCCTGGACAAGAGCGATAGTATTGACTGGATGCCCATGCGGGGCAATCACGATGACTCCAACGGGTTTAACCAGGCGTTCCCCTATGAGGAATTTGCCAGCTGAGATTGCTTTGGCGGTTCGTATGAGCACGAGATTTTGGGGCAGGATAAGCTGGACTGCAATTACTGGGAGGTCACCGTGGGAGACCGGGCGTACCTGATCCTCTCCCTGGGCTGGGCGCCCACTCAGGACAAGCTGGACTGGGCCGATAAGATCATCAAGGCCAACCCGGATAAAAATGTGATTGTCACCACCCATGCCTTCATGTACTGGGACGGCACCCACCTCAACGATGAGGACCTGGACTACACCAGCGGGTACACGCAGGACGGTATGGACGGATCTGAAATCTGGGAGCAGCTGGGGAAGAAGAATGAGAACGTAGTGCTGGCCATCGGCGGCCACATCGGCTTCCCCGATGTCATCGCCCGCACCGACGAAAACGGAGCCGGAGAGGAAGTCACCTCCCTGCTGTGCGACGCCCAGGGCATCGACCTGGACTACGGCCTGGGTATGATGATGCTCCTCACTTTTCATGAGGGCAGCGATCAGGTGGACGTGAACTGGTACTCTGCGGAGGAGGGCAAACTCTTCCGCACCCGCAATCAGTTCTCCATCACGGTGCCCCATGTGGGAGAGAACGACGGCTCCGGGAGCGGAGGCTCTTCCTCGGACAACGAGCGCACCTACGCTATCGTGACCGGGGATGACGGACACGGCTCCGTAACTGTCAGCGCGGATGAGGCCTCCGCCGGAACCCGCATCACCGTCACCGTGAAGCCCGACAGCGGCTATGTCCTGGACGAGCTGACCATCACCGACGCCAAGAACAAGGACCTGAAGGTCACCAAGCGGTCTGAGACTACTTATACCTTCTACATGGCGGACAGCAAGGTCACCGTTGACGCCAGCTTCATCGGGGACGGTGCGGCGGAAAAGCCTGATGCCCGCTTTGACGATGTGTCCGCGAATGCCTACTACGCCGACGCGGTGGAGTGGGCGGTGTCCAAGGGGATCACCTCCGGCACCAGCGCCAATACCTTCAGCCCGGACGCCTCCTGCACCCGCGCCCAGATGGTCACCTTCCTCTGGCGGGCCAACGGCTCCCCCAAGGCTGACAGGGCCAACCCCTTCACCGATGTGAGCGCCGAAGCCTACTACTATGACGCGGTGCTGTGGGCTGTGGAACAGGGCATCACCAGCGGCACCAGCGCCACCACCTTCAGCCCGGACGCCACCGTGAACCGCGGCCAGACCGTCACCTTCCTGTGGCGGGCCAACGGCTCCCCCGTGGTGGACTACGCCATGAGCTTCACCGATGTGGACGCCAATGCTTACTACGCAGGGGCCGTTCGCTGGGCAGTGTCCGAGGGCATTACCTCCGGCACCAGCGGCAACAGCTTCAGCCCCAATGCTGATTGTACCCGTGCCCAGATCGTGACCTTCCTGTATCAGGATATGGCGAACTGAGTATGCTCCAGCAAACGAGGCGAGGACAGAAAATAGCTGTCCTCGCCTCACTTTGTCCGCTCTCACGCAGGGTTTGTGGGTCTTTCTCTCTGCTTTTAAGCTTTGAGTAAAATGCGGTTTCTCTCTACTCGATGACGCCGTCCTTCTGCATTTTGGAAAGCTCATTGCACATGGCGCTGCGGTCCACATTCAGGTAGTCCGCCAGCTGCTGGCGGTTGTATGGGATAAGAAACGAGTTGCTCCCGGAGCGTTTGGCACATTCCGAAAAATAGGACATCAGCCTTCCCCGAATGGATTTGGAGGTGGTATGCAGGATCCTTTGGGAAAGCCGGAGGCTTTTGTGGGCGCAGATAGTCAGCAAATTTTGGACAAGCCGTGTATGGAACGGGCAGGAATTGGTACAAGTGGCCAAGACATGGCCCACATTCACGAACAGGACGGACGTATCCTCCACAGCGGATACGCTCACCAGCATCGGCTGCCCCGGGACGCAGGCATATACCTCAGCAAATACGGAACCGGGTACAACATTTCCCAAAATACTGGTATTGCCCCAAATATCGTTACAGAATATCACCGCCATGCCGGACAGTACGATCCCGATATTCTCTGTGATGCTCCCCTCTGAAAGGATCACCTCACTTTTTTTGTAGCTGCGCTCTGTCGCATCCAGGCAGTTCAAAAGGGATGTGATCTCTGTATCCTCCAATCCGCGAAATAACAGTGTATTGGACAAATTCATGTTTTTCTCCTTTTGTTGTTGTAACAACAGACTTTCATCTTCGAGTATAGTATACTATGCCCAGAAATACAAGAGAAAGGACAGAATGAACGTGATTCGAAGAATTATCCAAATAGATGAAGAAAAATGCAATGGCTGCGGTGCGTGTGCCGCAGCCTGCCACGAGGGAGCGATCGGCATGGTGGATGGAAAAGCGAAGCTCCTGCGGGACAACTACTGCGACGGGTTGGGCGACTGCCTGCCTACCTGCCCCACCGGCGCCATTTCCTTTGTGGAGCGGGAGGCCGCCGCCTATGACGAAAAGGCCGTGCAGGAACATATGAGGAAACAGAATGAACAGGGGCATCTCTCCGCCGCTCCCCACAAGGGATGCCCCAGCAGCCGGACACAGCGTCTTCAGCATTCACAGGAGGCCGCATCTCCCGCTCAGACCCAGGCCGTTTCGCGTCTGGGACAATGGCCCTGCCAAATCAGGCTGGCTCCGGTCAACGCTCCCTATTTTGACGGGGCGAAGCTGTTGATCGCGGCTGACTGCAGCGCATACGCCTATGCCAGAATGCACGAGGATTTTATACGCGGAAAGATCACTCTCATCGGCTGCCCCAAGCTGGACAGCGTGGACTACAGCGAAAAGCTGACGCAGATCATTCAAAACAATAACATCCAAAGCGTGACCATCGTGCGGATGGAGGTCCCCTGCTGCGGAGGACTGGAGCTGGCAGCCAAAACAGCCTTGCAGGCAAGCGGAAAATTCATTCCCTGGCAGGTTGTCACCCTCTCGGTGGATGGCAGGATTCTGGAATAACAGTTCTTCCAGTTTTCCTCATTCATGGAATAGACCCAGCAGCGCAAATCAAAACTATAATTTTATGACAGGAGGCCGCTGCTATGAACGCAAAAATGAAAAATATCTCGCGGTCAGAGGTACTAACGCTGAAGGAACAGATCTCTTATCAGGATGGACAGGTTGTCAGCAAGACTCTGGCGCAAAACTCGGCGGTGAGCATCACCCTGTTCTCCTTTGCAAAGGGCGAGGAGATCAGCTCCCATAAATCGGACGGTGACGCCTTCGTCACCTGTTTGGAGGGCATTGGAAAAATCACCATTGACGGAACGGAATATCTGCTTCACGAGGGGGAATCCATCGTCATGCCGGCCGGGCACCCTCATGCGGTGTATGGACAAGGGGCCTTCAAGATGCTTTTGGTCGTTGTATTTTAAGCAATCGGGGCTTTGTATCTTGTCACCCTAAACCCATCCATCGCCCTTACCAATGCGGATTTTGACCAAGAGAGCTCGAGGTGAGGCTCCAAGATGCGCCCATATTCCCGGAGAGCGGAAACTCATGCTTGACATGAGTGACGCTTCCAACAGACAGCGGCTTCAGTACTTTGAGCTAACATGGAAACCAGTAGCACCAGCAAATTTCCTCCTCAGATTTTAGCAGCTCTCCACCACATTTTCTGATTGCATTTCGCACAATTCCGTACTATGATGTAGTTACCAATGTGACATAAGGTAGGTACAGCAATGACTCCCAGCCAAGATAAAATCCAAAAGCTTGCCTATGTGGCACAGCAATACTATCTGGAAGATCGGAAACAGAGCGATATTGCCACAGAACTTGGCATTTCCCGCCCCCTTGTCAGCCGTATGCTCCGCGAAGCCAGAGAGCTGGGGGTGGTTCGGATCACTATTTCCCGGCCGGAGACCCATTCAGAATCTGCGCAGGATCGGCTGCGGCAGACCAGCTCCATTCGTGACTGCGTTCTGGTGCCGGACGGTGAGGATGACAACGCCACCAATCAATCCCTCTCTCAGGGGGCCGTACAGCTTTTGCGGCAGTTAGGCTCTCAGAGACTTGGGATCGGTTGGGGCCATCTGATTGGTCAGCTTGTTATGTGGCTGGAGGAAAACCCGCAATTTAACAGCAGTGTCACCGACATTTGCCCTCTGGTGGGCAATGCCAGCATCCCCGCCCGGAACTATCAGTCCAATGAGAATGTACGCCTGATCGCCCAGCAACTGGGGGCTGTCCCCCATTTCATCTATCTCCCCGCTCTGCCGGAGAGCGTGGAGGAAAAGCAGCTATTGTGTTCCACTGAGATTTATCGGAAAATCCAAACGCAATGGGCCGCCATGGATACCGCCCTGGTAAACATCGGCAACTATCCATCCAGCCCGGATTTTGCTTCCCTGGTCCGATACGGCGATCTTCTCCAAAAAGAGCGCACCTGCGGCCGTCTGCTGGTCTACTACTTTAACGACCAGGGAAAAATCATTGAATCAGACCAGGATTTCGCCATCCAGATCCCGTTGGAACTCCTAAAAAGCTGTCGGAACATCATCGGCGTCTGTTCCGCCAACACCAGCGTCCAGGCCGTGCGCGGCGCGCTGCGGACTGGTATCTTCACCCATCTGGTGGCAAGGTCCGCCGCCGTCGAATCCGCTCTGAATTAACATTTGTAACACCTCTGTGATCCATTTTTACTGGGACACAGAGGTTTCTTTTTGCGTTTTGCACAATTTTTAGTTGCATTTCTTATTTGTTTTGCAGATTATATGCCATTCAATTGACATTTGTTCATTTCAAATATAATATTAGGTACAAAGGTAACAGCCATACTCCCCCAAACTGTACTGACGCAAGAAAGAAGGAATCGACTGTGAAAAAGACCGAGCTGGCGGTGCGCCTGACTAACGCATGTACCTGTGTCTCCGAAGCAGAGGATATTCTGACGGAGATCGACTCAAAATTCGGCGACGCTGACCACGGACTGACCATGACCAAGATCGCCAAGGCCATCTCCCAGGCAGTGGCTGAAGCCGATGGCGGTATCCAGTCTATGCTGGATGCTGCGGCCATGGCCGTGATGATGCTCAACGGCGGTAGCGCCGTCCCCTTGTGGAACACCTGGCTGGACGGTATGCAGGAGGCCGCCCCCGCCAGCGACGAGGTTGACGTGGCCGGCCTAAAGGCCATGTTTGCCGGCGCTTTTACTGCTCTGGATGAAATGTCCGGCGCAAAGGTAGGCGACAAGACCATGATGGATGCTCTGATTCCCGCCAGCCAAGCCATCGCCGCCTACGCCGGCGACAGTGAGAGCGAGCTGTTCGACGTGGCCGCCGCCGCCGCCCACGAGGGTTCCGAAGCCAGCAAGCAGTTTGTCTCCAAATTCGGCCGGGCCAAAAGCTATGGGGAGCAGACCATCGGCACCCCCGACGCCGGGGCCACTTCCATGGCCTACTTTTTCAAGGGCCTCTCCAAGGCCAACTAAGCTGAGTCAATCTTAACCGGGAGGTATTTAATATGAAAATGAAGAAGTTTATCAACGCCCCTGAGACCATTACCGACGAGGAGCTGGTGGGCCTGGGTCTGGCCTATCCCGACATTCTGGACGTGGACGGCCACCTGGTCATCAGCAAGGATCTGGCCGATGCGGACCGCGTAACAATCGTGACCTATGGCGGCTCCGGCCACGAGCCTGCCCAGGCCGGCTTTGTAGGTACAGGTATGCTGGACGTCCAGGCCGTGGGCGATATCTTCGCCGCCCCCAACGGCAAGCTGGTCTTTGACGCCATGAAGCTGGCTGACAAGGGCCACGGCGTTCTGCTGCTCACCCTGAACTACGCCGGCGACCAGTTGGCCGGCAAGCAGGCCATGAAGCTGGCGGAGAAGGCCGGCCTGAACTTCCGCCAGGTGGTAACGGGCGAGGAGGTCCAGTTTGACCCCAACGGCGAGGACAACAAGCGCGGTCTGGCAGGCGCCGTGGCCCTGTACCATATCGCCGCCGCTGCGGCCAGGGAGGGTAAGAGCCTGGACGAGGTCGCCGAAATCGCCCAGCGCTATGCGGACAATATGGCCTCCATCACCGTCAAATCCACCGATGCCACCCATCCCCAGAACGGGATGTCTTTCGGTGACCTGGGGGAAACGGACCTGATGGAAATCGGCGCCGGTCAGCACGGCGAGGGCGGCGGTGTCCGCGTGCCTATGATGTCCTCCAAAGAGACGGTCGCTACTGTCGCCGATGCCCTGTGCAAGAAGCTGGAGCTGAAGGCGGGCGACCAGACCTTCGTTATGGTCAACGGCTGCGGCGCCACAACCATGATGGAGATGCTGGTGCTCTTTAAGGACACTGTGGAGTTCCTGAAGGCCAAGGATATCGAGGTCGTAGCCAGCATGGTGGGCGAGATCCTCACCGTTCAGGAGGCCGGGGGCTTCCAGCTGAACATTGCCAAGTGGGACGACGAGTTCATCCGCCTGTGGAAGGCCCCCTGCCACACCCCCGCTTACAGCAAAGCGTAAAAGGAGCAATCATTATGGCTGATAATATCGGAAACAAGGCCGCCCATGACTATCATCTGGACGTACCTGTGGCCCAGGAAGGCTTTTACGTCAAGGGCAACACCCACTGTGACTGGGGCATGAAGAACCGGCTATCCAGGATGTTCGACCCCAAGTCGGGCAACACCGTTATGCTGGCCTTTGACCACGGCTATATCATGGGGCCCACCGCCGGACTGGAGCGCATCGATCTGGTCATCCCGCCCCTGATCCCCTATGTAGACGTGCTGATGGGAACCCGCGGCGTCATCCACTCCTGTATCTCCCCCACTGCTCAGGTGGGCAAATGTGTCCGAGTGACCTATGACTCCACCGTCCTTTTCGATGATATGTCCAATGGCGGCGGCTTCGCCTGCGACATCGACAGTGTTATCCGGCTGAACGCCGACTGCATGGCTGTCCAGACCTTCATTGGTGCCGCCGGTGAGTCCCGCTCTCTGGAGCTGCTGGCCCGCACCGCCGACGCCGGTACCAAGTACGGCATCCCCACCCTGGGCGTCGTGGCTGTAGGCAAGGACATGGAGCGCACCGAGAAGTTCTTCCAGTTGGCCACCCGTGTGCTGGCGGAGAACGGCGCTAACGTGGTGAAGAGCTACTACTGCGACGGTTTCGAGAGAGTGGCCGCCGCCTGCCCCGTGCCCATTGTCATCGCCGGCGGCAAGAAGCTGCCTGAGCCGGAAGCTCTGGAGATGGCCTATAAGGCCATCCAGGAGGGCGCCCACGGTGTGGACATGGGCCGAAACATCTTCCAGTCCGACTGCCCCGCTGGTATGGCTCAGGCCATTGCAAAGGTGGTTCACGAGGGTTACACCGCCGCTCAGGCCTTCGAGATCTATGAAACAGTTAAACATCAGCGTTGAGCTGAAGAAGGAGGAAGTACCATATGTCCGCTGAATATATGCATATCGGGATCCCCATCACCAACCGCAAGCCTGGCATGGTTTATAATGAGGGAGCCAAGTTCTGGGCAAGCCAGGTAAATGACTATGACTACAAGATCGAGTACCTGAAATTTGAGGAGGGCACCCCCTTCCCCGAGGTACTCCACCGTAACCCCCATGTGGCGTACAGGGTGGATGACCTTCAGAAGTACATGGACGACGCGGATTCCGTCATTTGCGGCCCCATGGACGCCAATGACAAGGGGGATAAGCTGGCTTTTGTGTGGAAGGACGGTGCCATTCTGGAACTATACCAAGAGGTCTGAGCCACTTCCCGCACCTTTGACACAGCAGCGGCTGCGCATGCGCGATGACATCATCCCCAGGCAGAGCCTCCGGCAGTATAACGCTGCCGGAGGCTCTGTTTTTCTGCTTGTGGCCAGATGCCGGGACGCAGCTTTTCAATGATGATGAGGCTACGCAGAATTCGTTGCGCTGAAACACAGAGAAAACCGAAGGACACAAGTCGGGACTTGCCCTTCGGACTTTTCACCGTGTTCCAACACTGCACCTACATCTCGTCATCCGTTCGTTCGCCTCACTCTGTCTGCTCCACGATCTGCATGGCCTCAGCAACAATGGTACACCTGCTGACTTCAGTTTGGCAAATCATGCGGTTGCCGCACAGACCATATTTTCATTCCCAGCTGTGATGGTTTTTCATGAGGCGTTGAAAAGGAATTCCCCACAGTTTGCACCATACCGACAAACTGTGGGGAGTTTTGATACACAAGTGTCGCAGACGGCCTGTTCTGTCGTGAAATAGACGGGCTGTTTTGTCGGTCATCGCCGGACATCATTGTCCGGCGCCGGTGCGTTTTGTCGCATAAGAGAAGGGGATGGCTCCAGCCATCCCCTTCTTTCCAGTATTCAGAAACCTCGCCCTGGGACGAGTTGTACCATCAGTCATCAATAATGGCCCGGCGGTTTTGGTATGCGTAGACAAGAGACTGGGTACAGGCCCGGTTAATCAGTCAGGATGCCGGATGAAAGAGTGGACTGCTTTCAGCGTCCTCAGAGATTGCGTTGGGGTGTCCAGCATAGGTCAGTTGCTTTCAATATAGGGCTTTCGTCTGAGCGTATTCAAAGGCATCAGAAAGCACTGAATATCAACCCTGTGGAGGATCGCTCTGTACGCTTGCAGCCGTAGTTTCTCCCATAGCTCCGTCTGGCCAGCCAAAATGAGGTGCAGGTTTTCAGAATCCATTTGTAGTTGGTAAGAAGCCAGTTTCCCTCCAGCATTTCCTTAGAGAGT
>SCPN01001569.1_pt1 | contig 13426 bp, 18 predicted proteins | sample 6106831 | NCBI WGS metagenome assembly SCPN01 (sample SAMN10720447, study PRJNA508395) | human gut metagenome | isolation source: Participant 1, 0 month
GAGTGTGGATCAGCGCGATTATATCAGCCTTACTGATATGACGAAGGCCCGCACCGATGCAATAAGGGCAGCAGACGTGATAAAAAACTGGCTTCGTGCCTGATCGACATTGGAATTTCTCGGGACTTGGGAGGTCATGTATGGTCAAGGTGCAAAAGAAACCTGCAGTTGTACATCTGACCTCGAGGTAAGGAAAAGGTCTGGAAATGCCGGACAGAAATCGATTGTAGAAAGAACAAAACCTTGCTATAATAAAAGTCATAATAATAGGATAGCATTCAAATAAACCAATACATAAGGAGACGAGGCCAAAGTGTATACCCCTATGACGCTTGGAGAATTGATGGAAGCTCAGGAGGGTGAAGGGATTCAGTTTAAGGAGGCAAAGAACCGTTTTGATTTTGGAGAAGCACTTCGTTGCTGCTGTGCGCTTTCAAACTGTGGCGGGGGAAAACTTGTCTTTGGTATTTCAGATAAACGCCCTAGACAAGTTGTGGGCAGCCAAGCATTTGAACAGCCCGAACGCACACGTAAGGGTTTGATCGATAAGCTGCACATTATGGTTGACTTTCAAGTTTATGAACACGAGGGTAAGCGTGTTTTAGTATTTGAGATAGCAGGTCGACCAGTTGGCCTGCCTGTGCAGGCTGATGGCGTTGCCTGGTGGTACGAAGGAGATAGTCTGATTCCTATGCCAGAAACCATTCGGCGACGTATTTATGCGGAGGCAGGGATCGATTTTTCTGGCACTATTTGCGTCGGGGCAACTCTTGATGATTTAGATCCGTCTGCTGTAGACGAGTTTCGTAACAAATGGGCTGAAAAGAGCGGTAACCGTCGGATAATGAGTCTTTCGCAAGAACAGCTTTTGCGAGACTGTGAAGCCGTTATTGATGAGGACAGAATTACATATGCGGCACTGGCGTTATTTGGTAAACGAACAGCGCTCGGAAAGTTTTTGCCACAAGCTGAAATCGTTTTTGAGTACCGCTCGTCAAATGCCTCTGGCCCAGCAAATCAGAGAGAGGAATTTCGGGTAGGATTTTTTTCTTGCTATAACCGTTTGTGGGAGCTTATTAATCTGCGTAACGATAAGCAACACTATCAGGAAGGTTTTTTTGTTTATGATATTCCAACATTTAACGAACGCGTTGTTCGTGAGGCGATCTTGAATGCAGTGAGTCACCGGAATTATCAAATGGGGGGGAGCGTGTTTATCCGGCAGTACCAAGATCGGCTTGTAGTAGAGAGTCCAGGAGGCTTTCCAAATGGAATTACGATTGAAAATATCCTGGACCGGCAATCGCCACGAAACCGCCGTATTGCTGAAATTTTAGCGCTTTGTGGTCTGGTTGAGCGCTCTGGTCAGGGTATGAACTTGATGTATGAGTGGAGCATTAAGGAGGCAAAACAACTGCCTGATTTCACAGGCACAGATCAAGATTTCGTAAAATTAACTCTAAACGGTATGGTGCTGGACGAAAAAATGTTATCGCTCATTAACCGCATAGGCGATGAGCGGATGGAGTCGTTGACCACTGGCGATTTTTTGGTAATTAACGCAATGTATCATGCAGAAAGCATTCCTCAGAATCTCAGGCAGAACTTAAAACGTTTGGAGAATCTGGGATTAGTAGAGCATATCGGCCGCAACAGATATGTTTTGGTGCGCAGCCTATATGCCGCAGTTGGAAAATCCGGTGTACATACGCGGATCGTTGGTTTGGATCGTGAAACAAACAAGGAACTGCTACTGAAGCACATCCGCGAAAGCGGCGAGTACGGAACGCCATTCAAGGAATTACAACAGGTGTTACCCGGGCAAAGCCGGAATCAGTTACAGGTTCTCATGCGTGAACTTCGGCAGGAAAATCGCGTATATTGTAAGGGAAAAAACCGCGGTGCAAAATGGTTTGCAAATGATTTTGGTTCGAGTACACATAATTAAATACGACTGGAATGCGACTTGGGTTTCATTTCGGTCGCATTCAAAAGCATTTCTTTTCATCCCCATTACAGTAGTTTGGTTTTAAATGCAAGTCTGAAAGCTGGTATCTATAGTGTTGCGATGTTCCATAAAAATAACCACACCGTCAGGTGTGGTTATTTTTATGGATACCGAGAGAGATTTTACATGCTCAGGCGAAATAAAGTTGCCCTGCGCCAAGGTTTTGGCCTTCGGCCAAAACGTTTGTACGGCGCAAAAGCGCCGCCAGCCAGAAGGCCGGTTGGGTGCACTTTCGGAACCGTTCGCAGGATCTGAAAATATCCAGATTGGAGTCCAATTTCACAAAAACCGCTCTTTTCGCTTGAAAAGGGCGGCTTTATTTTTGGGGGAGAAAGAACCACCAGCTATACTGGTGGGCTTCCCCCATATGCTTTAGCAAAAAGCAGTGATAGTGACAAGAAAGTTTCAAATAGAAGATAATATGCCCGTTTACGGGCGGCCGAGCGCAAGATGCAGGCTAAAGATAGCGGTATGGGCCACTTCACCCTGTTTTACCGCGGTGGTGCGGGTGCGCAGGGTAAACCCGCGTCGGTGTCCCAGAATGGAAAAACCGTTTTGACATCCACGCCATTTTGCAGGGCTGTTGTGGCAAAGGTGGGCCTGAGGTCGTGGAACATGAGGTGCTCTAGGCCCGTGTTTTTAAAATTTATTTATAGAGGGTTACCATTCTGTCCGGGTGCTTTTCGTGCTCCTGGATGAGCAGTTCCACGGCAGCCTGTGGGATGGACACCTGCCCGACGGAGTTCTCCGTTTTGGAGTGGGTCAGCTCCAGGGAGCAGTCAGGGTTACGGACGTATTGCCTGCGCACCGGAATTGTCCGGCCTTGGATGTCCACATGTCCAACCGCAGGGCCGCCAGTTCACCTTTTCGCAGAGCGTTGTCCAAATCCAAATAGAACATGTGCAGGAGTACCCACTAGCAGCCTCCAAGTCGTCCCGGATGTGCTCCAGAGGCAGGATTTTCATGTGCAGTTTTCGGGCATTAGGGACGATGCAGGCACTAACAATAAGCTCGTAATAGTTTGAAATAGCGTTGCAAACGTTAGGCTTGGCGCAAAGCTTGTACCACGTTCACAGTCCGGTGGCCGGCTCTCCCGATGTCCCTGATAATGCCAGCCATCCGCCGGCAGAGGTATTTTCTTGCAATTCTAAGTTTGGAGTGGTAAACTGGGCATGCACGCAACACAGATTGGAAGGAGAATGGAGCATGAATCCAGAGCGACTTCCGGATCGAGAGCACGTATGACAGGCAGGCGTATCAGGCCATGGCAAAGGCCACCTGGAAGCTGTTCCAGAAGCACAGGATGGAGGTGATGGCCTATCCCGCCCTGATCAGCGTGGCTTTGGTGATCGCCGTTCTGCTGGTATTTAACTGGAATCATACGGTCCTGCCCATACGCATTTTGGGTATTGCGTTTATTGTTCTGCAGTTCGCGGTGATCCCCCTGGGCGCGCGGCGCGCTCAAGCCAAGACGTGCCGGAAAGCGATCCGTGATGCGGAAAAACGGGGCGAATATCCCGCCCGTGTGGAGTTTTTGTTCCAGGAGACCATATCCGTACCACAGTGGGAAGGAAGCCACGTCGGTTCGCTACCGGGAGGTCAGCCATTTGGCCGCTCTGAAGGACTGGCGGTTCCTCTATTTCGGGCAGGGGGCGTATATCATCCCCGTCTCGGCGTTTCGGGATGCGGCGGAGCTGGACCGCTTCGATACGTTTATTACCGGGAAGTGCGGCATGCCCATTGTAATACTGGAGGGGGAAGTACCCAAGAGCTGACGGAACGCAAGAAGGGGAGGAGACGGATGCAGGAGTCCGAGCGTATTTTCATTGCTGAAAACGCCACGCTGCTGCGGGAAGCGAGCGGGAGCTCAACCGACAGCTCTTACGATCCTGAACAGCATCTATGACGGACTTTACATTACGGACGGACAGGCCAACACGATCCTGATCAACCGCGCCTATGAGGAGGTCTCCGGCCTGCGGCGGGAGGACGTGCTGGGCAAAAGCATGCAGGAGATTGTCGCTACCGGCATGATTGACCGCGGCTCCCTGGGGTGCTCAAGACCCGAAAGCCGGTGACGCTGGAGCAGACCTTCCGCACCGGCAAACAGGCGCTCATCACCAGCACCACCCCACTTTGACAGCAGCGGGGAGATCACCATGATCATCACGGTGGTCCGGGATATGACGGAGATCTACGGCCTGCAGCGGAAGTATCAGGAGAGCGAGGAGCGCCGCCGCCGAAATGGAGTTCTTGCAGCGCAACCAGAGGTTTGTCTCCCGCATGGTGGCGGCCGATCCCCGCACGCTGGAGGTGCTGGCCCGGGCCCAGAAGGTGGCCACCCTGGACACGACGGTCCTGCTGCTGGGGGAGACCGGCGTGGGCAAGGAGCAGTTTGCGCGGTACATCTACGAAAACTCCGCCCGCGCCCGGCAGAGCTTCATTGGCATCAACTGCGGCGCCATCCCGGCCAGCCTGATCGAGAGCGAGTTGTTCGGCTATGAGAAGGGGGCCTTCACCGGGGCCAGCAAAGAGGGAAAGATGGGCGTGTTTGAGAGCGCCGACAAGGGCACCGTCTTTCTGGACGAGGTGGGCGACCTGCCCCTTGAGATGCAGGTACATCTCCTCCGCTTCCTGCAGGAGATGCAGGTAAGAAGAGTTGGAGGCGTACGCTCCATCTCGGTGGACGTGCGCATCATCGCCGCCACCAACCGGAATCTGCTGGACATGGTGCATGAAAAGACCTTCCGGGAGGATCTGTACTACCGGCTCAATGTGGTGCCCATCGAGATCCCGCCGTGGAGCGCAAGCGGGACATTCGCCCACTGGTGGAGAGCTTTCTCAAGGACATGAACAAGAAGTACCGCTATCAGAAGCGGTTTGCCGACGCAGCCATGGAGATTCTATACAGCTACGTCTGGCCCGGCAACGTGCGGGAGCTGAAAAACGTAGTGGAGCAGGCGGTGATCCTCAGCGCCGGGGACGAGATCCAGCCCTCCGAGCTGCCCATTGCCTGCCGGTTTGAGGGGGAGAGCCACGGCGGGGACGAGACTGGGCGTGTGAACCTGAAGCTGGAGGTGGCGCGGTTCGAGTACGAGTACATCTGCCGCGCCTATGAGAAGTACGGAACGGTGCGGGCCGCGGCGGCCAGCCTGGGGATGGACAGCGCCACCTTTGTCCGCAAACGCCGCAAGTTTGAGGAGCTGCTGCAAAAATGAAACGCGCGCTGTAAAAATGCACCAGCCTACAGAATTGCGGCAGGTCAATTGGTTTCAGTTAGATAAGTTTAAATTAACCGATGATCTCTTGATGCAGAAATGCAGCAAACAGGGAGAGGGATTTCTCGGGGGAAAAGCCCAATCAACTGCGCGGCAGTTGATTGGGCCTTTTTTTTGAAGTTGGCATGTGAAATGCATAAAAGAAGGAGTGTCACGAACAGTTGGCCAACTGTCGCAGCGAGACTGACAAAACTCCTGTTTGGGATGAGAAAGAGGGAACGTAAATGGCAAACGAACAATTTGTCAGCCGTTACCGTAAATACGGTGAAGAACAGCCCTACTGGAAGGCCGGTATTTTCAAGATCCGCCTCCCCTTTGTCCACTACAAATGGTCGGTTCCCGAAATGGTGCAGGCCGTGTTCATGTGTGCGACCTGCCTGGGCGCTATCCCGTGCTGCAAGAGGTCCTGGGCGTTTCGTACGGTGTAGCCCTGTCCATGGTCATCATTAACGGCTTCTTCTACAACCTGCATGTGTTGCTGGGCGACCCCGTGGTGCCCGGGTGGATCACCCCTGCCATTCCCATCATTACCGCCTTCCTGACCGACGGATATGAGATGGGCCCTGAGCGTACCCAGGCGCTGATTGCTATGCAGTTGATTCTGGGCCTTATCTTCCTGGTGTTCGGTATCACCGGTATCGGCGGCAAGATGGTACACTTGGTGCCAAACTCCGTAAAGGCCGGCGTACTGATGGGCGGCGGCTTAGCGGCCATCATCGGCGAGATGGGAGAAACCGGTCGTTTCTGGACGTATCCCATCTCTATTACCGTGGGTGTGCTGGTGGCCTACTTCTGCCTGTTCAGTCCCATATGGGCCAACCTGCGCCGGAAATACAAGGCCATTGATTTAATCGGCAAGTTCGGTATGCTGCCGGCTATCATCATCGGTGTCGTTCTGGGCCCCATTGTGAAGGAGATCGCGGTGCCTGCTGTTCAGTTGTGGCCCCTCATCAAGATCCCAGAGTTCGGCAACATCTGGAACCAGTTGTCTCCCTTTGCCATCGGCTGGCCCAGCGCGGCGACCTGGATTGCCGCCATCCCCACCGCTATCGTGGTGTATATCATTGCCTTTGGCGACTTCGTCACCTCGGAGGAGCTGCTCCGCTCCGCCGATGAGGTCCGCCAGGATGAGAAGATTGACTTCAACGCCAACCGCTCCAACGTCATCAGCGGTATCCGGAACGTGGCCATGGCGCTGTGCTGCCCCTACACCCAGACCTGCGGTCCCCTGTGGGCGGCCGTTACTGCCGCTGTGTCCCAGCGGTACAAGGAGGGCCCAAGGCCATGGAGTCCATCTACTCCGGTGCCGGTACCTTCCGCTGGTGTACCTTTATCTGCGTGGCCCTGATCCCCATCTCCTCCCTGCTACAGCCCGTGCTGCCCGTAGCCCTGTCCCTGACCCTGATCGTGCAGGGCTTCATCTGCACCCAACTGGCCATGAACATGTGCCGCACCGACATTGAGCAGGGTATCTGCGGCGTCATGGGCGCGGTGCTGGCCATCCAGGGTGCCGCCTGGGGACTCGCAGTGGGTCTGATTCTGTTCTTTATGCTTTTTGAGGGCAAAAAGAAGGCCTCCGAGCAGGTGGCCGTCGGTGCCGCCGACGACAAGGCGAACCAGTAGTTCCATTGAGTTCTGGGTATTCAAAAACATAGATTGATTGAATCTGATTGAGAAAGGAAGTCCTCTATTATGGCACTCATGACCGGCGAACAGTACATCGAAAGCATCCGTAAGATCCCCATGGAAATCTACATGTTCGGCAAGAAGGTGGAGAATCCGGTCGACAATCCGATCCTGCGGCCCTCCCTGAACAGCGTGCGTATGACCTATGACCTGGCCCAGATGCCCGAGTATCAGGAGCTGATGACCGCCATCTCCCCCGAGACCGGCGAGCGCATCAACCGCTTCACCCATATCCACCGCTCCACCGAAGATCTGCGCAACAAGGTGAAGATGCAGCGCCTGCTGGGCCAGAAGACCGCCGCCTGCTTCCAGCGCTGCGTGGGCATGGACGCCTTCAACGCCGAGTACTCCACCACCTATGAGATCGACAAGAAGTACGGCACCAGCTATCGAGAACTTCAAGAAGTTCATGCTCTACTGCCAGGAGAACGACCTGACCGTGGACGGCGCCATGACCGACGTCAAGGGCGACCGCTCAAGGCCCCACGCCCAGGACGACCCCGACATGTTCCTGCATGTGGTGGAGCGCCGGCCCGACGGCGTGGTGGTCTGCGGCGCCAAGGCCCACCAGACCGGCATCATCAACAGCCACGAGGTCATCGTGATGCCCACCCAGTCCATGGGCCCCGACGACAAGGACTACGCCATCTCCTTCGCCGTTCCCCTGGACACCAAGGGCCTGTTCATGATCATCGGCCGCCAGAGCTGCGACACCCGCAAGCTGGAGGGCAGCGAGATGGACGTGGGCAACAGCGAGTTCGGCGGCGTGGAGGCCCTGACCGTGTTCGACCACGTGTTCGTGCCCAACGACCGCATCTTCATGAACGGCGAGACGGAGTACGCCGGCATGCTGGTGGAGCGGTTCGCCGGCTATCACCGCCAGAGCTACGGCGGCTGTAAGGTGGGCGTGGGCGACGTGCTCATCGGCGCCGCCGCCGTGGCCGCCGACTACAACGGCGCCAACAAGGCCAGCCACATCAAGGATAAGCTCATCGAGATGACCCACCTAAACGAGACCCTGTACTGCTGCGGCATCGCCTGCTCCGCCGAGGGCGCCCCCACCGAGAGCGGCAACTACGATCGACCTGCTGCTGGCCAACGTCTGCAAGCAGGGCGTGACCCGCTTCCCCTATGAGATCGTCCGTCTGGCCGAGGACATCGCCGGCGGCCTGATGGTCACCGCCCCGGCGAGCCGACTTCCGCGACGAGAAGCTGGGGCCCGTCATCGACAAATACCTCAAGGGCGTGTCCACCGTCTCCACCGAGAACCGCCTGCGCATTCTGCGCCTCATCGAGAACCTGTCCCTGGGCACCGCCGCCGTCGGCTACCGCACCGAGTCCATGCACGGTGCCGGCTCTCCCCAGGCCCAGCGCATCATGATCTCCCGTCAGGGCAACCTGGCCCACAAGAAAGAGCTGGCCAAGGCCATCGCCCACATCAAGGGTAAGCAAAACCACATTCCAATCGCATCTGTATTCGACCGGAGGGCGGCTGCAATCCGCCGCCCTCCGGCTAAAAGGAGGCATCCGCCATGTATGAGGACATCGAGGCCGTGCTGGACGAGCACGTGCGCCCGCTCCTGCGCACCCACGGCGGTGAGATGGAGATTATTGAGGTGGAGGACGGCGTCGTCCGCTTCAAGCTCAAGGGCAAGTGCGCGGCTGTCCGGCGGCCGATCTGACCACCGAGGAGCTGATCCAGACCGCGCTGACCGAGCACCTCCCGCACATCAAGCGGGCGGTGCTGGTGCAGGATATCAGCCCGGAGCTGCTGGACGAGGCACGCTCCATCCTGAAGATGCGCCATGGCGGATAAACGGCAGATCGGCGTCCGCTACTGCGGCGGCTGTAATCCCCGGTATGACCGGGTGGCCCTGGTCAAGCGCATCGGCGGCTTTTTCCCGGAGGCGGAGTTCGTCACCGCCCAGGCTGGGGTGAAGTACCCGCGGTGCTGGTGGTGTGCGGCTGCCCCTCCCGCTGTGCCAACGTCAGCGATCTGGCGGTGCCCGCCGGGCGGCTGATCTTCCTCAGCGGGTGGGAGGAGCTGCTGCCGGCGAAGGAGCTGGCCGAGGCCCTGAAGGGCAGCAGACGCGGGACTGACCCACGAGGAGGTGCTGGATATCCTGCCCCACCGGGAGCCCATGCTGTTCATCGACACGGTGAGCCGCCTGGTGCCCGGGGAGGAGGCGGTGGCCTCCTTCCGCGCCCGGCCGGAGCTGCCCTGCTTCGCGGGCCACTTCCCCGGCACGCCGGTGCTCCCCGGCGTCTACACCATCGAGGCCGCCGCCCAGGCGGCGGACATCCTGATGATGACCACGGAGCGTTACGCCGGAAGCTCCCCTGTTCATGGGGTGTGGGAGGCCACCTTCCGGCGGAAGATTCTGCCGGGGGATACGCTGGAAATCCACGTGTCCCTCCTGGAGGAGAAGGCGGAGCGGGCCATCGCCGCCTGCCGGGGGCAGGTGTTTGTGGAGGGCGTGCTGGCGGCGGATCTGGAGCTGCGGCTGGCCTTCCGGTAGCCCAATAAAAAGGAGACAATGCAATGACATACGCAATCAAGGCCCCGGCCCGCTATGCACAGGGCGCGGGAGAGCTGGCCAACCTGGGCCGCAGCGCCAAGAAGCTGGGAAATAAGTTTTTGGTGATCTGCTCCGACAACAGCCGCGGGCGCTTCGGCGCCCAGGTGGAGGCCAGCCTGGCCGAGCAGGAGAAGGAGGTGGTGTTCACCACCTTCCACGGCGAGGCCACCAAGGACGAGGTCTTTGCCAAGATGGACGAGTGCAGAGCCCAGGGCTGCGATGTGGTGGTGGGCATGGGCGGCGGCAAGGCCCTGGACACCGCCAAGGCCGTGGCGGAAAATCTGGGCCTGCCCTGCGTCATCATCCCCACCGTGGCCTCCAACGACGCGCCCTGCTCCGGCGTGGCCGTGCTCTACAACGACGCCGGGGTGGTTATCAAGGCCGTGCTCATGCGCCGCAACCCGGATCTGGTTCTGGTCGATACCGGCATCATCGCCAACGCCCCCAGGCGGCTCTTTGCCGCCGGCCTGGGCGACGCGCTGTCCACCTGGTTTGAGGCCCGGGCCTGCAAGAACAGCGGCGCCCGCACCATGGCCCGGGGCAACGTGTCCAATACCGGGCTGATGATGGCCCGCCTCTGCTACGACCTGCTGATGGAGAAGGGGCGGGACGCCCTGGCCGCGGTGGAGCGGCACGAGGTCACCCCCGCGCTGGAGGACGTGGTGGAGGCCACAATCTACCTCAGCGGCCTGGGCTTTGAGAACGGCGGCCTGGCCGCCGCCCACGCCGTCAACGACGGCTTTGCCCAGGAGCCCCAGGCCCACGGCATGTACCACGGCGAGAAGGCCTTCGGCACCCTGGTTCAGTTGGTGCTGGAGAAGGCCCCCCAGGAGGAGCTGGAGCAGGTGCTCGGGTTCCTGCGGGACACCGGCCTGCCCCTGACCCTGGCCCAGCTCGGGGTGAAGGAGATCGTGCCAGAGACCCTGAAAAAGGTGGCGGAGGCCGCCGTGGTGCCCACTCAGTCCACCAAGAACCTGCGCGCCGATATCACCGCCCAGGAGGTCTACGACGCCATCCTGGAGGCCGACCGCATCGGCCGGGACTATCTGGCACGCTGAGCCCAGTCTTAAAATCCAAAGAATAGGGGTGTGTATCGTATGAATTGGAAGGAATATTACAAGCAGCACATGATGAGCGCGGAGGATGCGGTCAACCACATCCAGTCGGGCAACCGGGTGGTGGTGGCCCACGCCTGCGGCGAGCCGTCTATCTGCTGGACGTAATGGTGGTAACGCCAAGGCCTACAGGGACGTGGAGATCGTCCACATGGTGGCCATGGGCAAGGCCGAGTACTGCAAGCCCGAGTACGCCGAGAACTTCCGCCACAACGCCTTCTTTGTGGGCGGAACCAGCCGTGATGCCATCGCCGAGGGCCGGGGCGACTTCACCCCCAGCTTCTTCTTTGAGGTGCCCCGCCAGTTCAGCTCCACTATGCCGGTGGACGTGGCCATGGTCATGGTGACGCCTCCCGATGAGAACGGCATGCTCCCTGGGCGTGTCGGTGGACTACACCCTGGAGGCCGTCAAGCAGGCCAAGCTGGTCATCGCCCAGGTGAACCCCCAGATGCCCTGGACCGGCCCCTACAGCCTGGTGTCCGTCAAGGATCTGGACTGCATCGTGGAGCATGAGGCCCCCATCATTGAGCTCAAGCCCCCCAAGATCGGCGACATTGAGAAGGCCATCGGAGGGCACTGCGCCTCCCTGGTGCCCGACGGGGCCACCCTCCAGTTGGGCATCGGCGCCATCCCCGACGCCGTGCTCCTCTTCCTCAAGCACAAGAAGGACCTGGGCATCCACTCCGAGATGTTCTCCGACGGCGTGGTGGAGCTGGCCGAGGCCGGCGTCATCACCAACGCCAAAGCCCCTCCACCCCGGCAAGTTTGAGGTGGCGTTCCTCATGGGCACCCGCCGCCTTTACGACTTCGTGGATCACAACCCCGACGTGGAGCTGCGCCCTGTGGACTATGTCAACAACCCCTTTGTCATCGCCCAGAACGAGAACATGGTGTCCATCAACTCCTTCGTACAGGTGGATCTGATGGGCCAGGTGGCCTCCGAGAGCATCGGCCCCAAGCAGATCTCCGGCGTGGGCGGCCAGGTGGACTTCGTCCGCGGCGCTTCCGCCAGCAAGGGCGGCGTGTCCATCATGGCCATGCCCTCCACCGTCAAGGGCAAAATCTCCAAGATCGTGCCGCTGCTGGATGAGGGCGCCGCCGTCACCACCAGCCGCAACGACGTGGACTACATCGTCACCGAGTACGGCGTGGCCGCGCTGAAGGGCCAGACTCTCCGCCAGCGCGCCCGCAACCTCATCGAAATTGCCCACCCCGACTTCCGCGACGAGCTCAAGGCGGGTACGAGAAGCGCTTCCACTGCAAGTATTAAGCGGCATGGGGCGGGCCGAAGGCCCGCCCATTTGGTACCACGCCGCGGGATAGAAAGGAAACGAGCTATGACAAATCTGGAGAAGTATGACCGCCTGTTCCTCACCGCCTTCCGGGTCAAGCCGGAGGAGCTGCCCGGCCTCAAGTACCAGGGCATCCCCTGTGGGACTCCAGCACATGGATCTGATGGGGACATGGAGAGACCTTCAAAATCAGCATCGGCACCGCCGACGTGCTGGATTTCTCCTCCTATGAGAAGGGCAAGGAGATTCTGGCCAAGTACGGCGTGGAGCTCTAGCCGTGCTGCTTCTGGAGCGGTGGACGGAGCCGCTGGCGGAGAGCAACTGCTATCTGCTGGGGAGGCAGGGCGCGGTGGTCATCGACCCAACGATCCCAGGGGCCGCTGGAGCGGCTGGAGGCGCTGGGGTGGACGCCGGAACGGATCCTCCTGACCCACGAGCACTGCGACCACATGGCCGGGCTGGAGGCGCTGCGAAACCGCTGGCCCGGGTGTGGGTGGCGGCTACCGCCGCGTGCAGCGCCGGCCTGGGGACACCCGCTCAACGCTGACCCGGAGGATGGAGGTCTATCTCGCCTTCCGGGGCAAGCCGGGAGTGTCCTATCCGCCCTTCGTCTGCCGGCCGGCGGATGAGACATGGCACGCGCCTGGGAGTGCGTGGCAAGGCGGGAACACCGGCTCCCGCGCCGTGGCCCTGCCCGGACACACCCGGGGAGCGCAGGAATTTTCCTGGACGGGGACATCTTTTCTCCGGGGACTACCTGATTCCGGGGAGGAGGTCATCCCTCGCCTGCCCGGCAGGAGCGAGACGGACTACCGCGCCGTCACGGCCCGTTCTCCGGGGGGCTGCCCCCGCCTGCGCATCTGCCCCGGCCGGGAGCCTATATTCTCAAGGAAGGAGTGAAGCCGGTGTGGAGCTGAACACGCTGCTGCAATACAAGCCCTATTCCACGGCGGACGGAGAAGCGGGCGCTTTACGCCGGACTGCTCACCGAGCTGACCCAGTTTCACCAGGAGCACTGCCCGGAGTACGGCCCGCCTGCTGGACGCCTGGGCTGCCCGCCCACATGGAATGTACGGTGGAGAGCGCCCCTATGCTGCCGGTATCCTGTTCAAGGAACTGGAGCTGCGGAGCATCCCGGAGGAGGGTGTTCAGACCATTACCTCCTCCAGGCACCACCGGGCAGCAGGTGTCCAGGATCTTTCCTGGACGGTGCACCACCTCCGCCTGCCAGCAGCAGGCCCTCTGCCAGATCATGTCCGGCTTCCTGGGGGAGCGGCTGCCCCTTCCTGGTGCTGGACAGCAGGCAGGTTCTGCACCAACCGCGCCATGTTCTCCGCGCCGGGGGCAGGCATTCAGGGCTTCCATCTTCGGCACAGGCCCTGCACTGTACCCTGGACGAGGCATGGAGCTGGATCTGGACGGGGTGCGGGCCTTCCTGGAGGAGCACCAGGGGAGACCATCTTCCTC
>SCPN01001455.1_pt1 | contig 13420 bp, 27 predicted proteins | sample 6106831 | NCBI WGS metagenome assembly SCPN01 (sample SAMN10720447, study PRJNA508395) | human gut metagenome | isolation source: Participant 1, 0 month
TTCTGGAGATCCTGGAGGACTGGGCCGGATGCCTCTGCCCTATATCAGGCAGACTCCAGGACAACGAGGCGGTATCAGACCGTCTACCCAAAGTGCTGGGGTCCGCCACGCCGCTCCCACCGCCAGCCTGCACTTCACGCCGGAGCTGCTGCGCCAGGTGGAGGAGAGATGGGGGTCAGGCTGTGCTATGTGACGCTCCATGTGGGGCTGGGGACCTTCCGCCCGGTGAAGGAGGAGGAGATCACCGACCATGAGATGCACTCCAGGTACTGCATGGTCCCCGGGAGACCGCCCGGATCATCAACGAGACGGAAGGAAGAACGGGGGCGGGTGATCTGTGGGCACCACCTCCTGCCGCACGGTGGAGAGCTTTGCAGCGGAGGACGGGACCATGGAGGAGTCTGCCGGCTGGACGAACATCTTCATCTATCCCGGCTACCGCTTCAAAGTGCTGGACGGGCTGATCACCAATTTCCACCTGCCGGAGTCCACGCTGATCATGCTGGTCTCCCGTGGCAGCCGGGAGCACGTGCTGGCCGCCTACCGGGAGGCGGTGCGGGAGCGATACCGGTTTTCTCCTTCGGAGACGCGATGCTGATCGCGGACTTCAAAGAGCAGGAAGGGAAAAGGGCTGACAGAAGCTGCGGGCTTTTCCGGCGGATCAAAGGCCCCGCCCCGGCGGGAACAAGATACGGTAAAGGAGTTTTTGTGTTTCAGATCCTGAAGAGACGGAGGCAGGGCCAGGCGTGGCGTGTTCACCTGCGCCCATGGAACTGCCCAGACCCCTGTTTTATGAATGTGGGACCCAGGGGGCCATCAAGGGGCAGTCTCCTCCACGACCTGAAGACGCTGGGCTGTCAGATCGAGCTGTCCAACACCTACCACCACCTCCACCTGCAGCCGGGAGACAGGGTGGTGCGGCAGCTGGGCGGACTGCACCAGTTTATGGACTGGGATGGCCCCATCCTCACCGACAGCGGCGGATTTCAGGTCTTTTCTCTGTCCGGCCTGCGTAAGATAACGGAGGAGGAGGCGTCACCTTCGCCTCCCATATCGACGGACGTCGGATCTTCATGGGACCGGAGGAGTCCATGCAGATCCAGTCCAATCTGGGCAGCGACATCGCCATGGCCTTTGACGAGTGCATCGAGAACCCGCCCCTTCGACTACGTGGAGGCCTCCTGTGCCCGGACCTACCGCTGGCTGGAGCGCTGCGTGGCGGAGCACCAGCGGCTGAACCGGCAGCCCGGCTGTGTCAATCCCCAGCAGATGCTCTTCGGCATCAACCAAGGCAGGACCTACCGGCTGCAGGTGCGGCACATGGAGCAGATCGCCCAGCTGCCCTGTGACGGTTTCGCCATCGGGGCTGGCGGTGGGGAGCCCACGCAGACCATGTACGACATCATCGACGCGGTGGAGCCCCATATGCCCCGGGAGAAGCCCCGCTACCTCATGGGGGTGGGGACCCCCTCCAACATCATCGAGGGCGTGGCCCGTGGCATCGACTTCTTCGACTGCGTCATGCCCGCCCGGAACGCCCGCCACGGCAAGCTCTTAACCTGGGAGGGCACCATCAACATCAAGAATGAGAAGTATAAGCTGGATGACCGCCCCATCGACCCCGCCTGCACCTGCCCCACCTGTGCCGCCTTCTCCCGGGCCTATGTCCGCCATCTGCTGGCGGCGGGGATGCTGGCCATGCGGCTGCTGTCATGCACAACCTGCATTTCTATAACGAGCTGATGGCCCGCATCCGCGCAGCCCTGGACGAGGGCGCTTTGAGGCATTCCGGGCGGAATACAGCGAAAAGCTGGGGAGACCGGCGCCCTGAGGATACGCCGGGAATGAGATCGAACAGGAGTGAATCGCATGGAACACTTTGCATCTGTCCTGCGCCCGCGGGGGCAGCGTCCCGGGGCCGACCTGACCCTGACCAGTCCCGGGGAGGCGGAGAGGCCCGCCGCTTCCACAGCGGCCTGCCGGGCTATGCCCTACTCCGCTGGTATCCCTGGACGGCCTGGCCCACAGTCTGGGCGTGTCCAAGATCTGGATCAGGATGAGTCCGGCCTCAACGCCTTCAAGGCGCTGGGCGGGAGCTATGCCATGGCCCGGTGTCTGTCGGAAAAGCTGGGGAAGCCCTTGGAGGAGATGAGCTTTGAGGAGCTGTGCGCCCCCGCCGCCCGCCGAGCGCTGGGGGACATCACCTTCGTCACTGCCACCGACGGAAACCACGGCCGCGGAGTGGCCTGGGCGGCCCGCTGCTGGGCCAGAAGGCGGTGGTCTACATGCCCAAGGGGAGCGCGGCGGAGCGGCTGGAGAACATCCGCGCCCAGGGCGCAGGCGGAGATCACCGAGTATAACTATGATGACGCGGTCCGCCTGGCGAACCGGATGGCGGAGGAGCACGGCTGGATATTGATCCAGGACACAGCCTGGCCGGGCAAGGAGGAGAGCCCCGCGCATATCATGCAGGGCTATACCACTTTGGCCGCCGAGACCCTCCAGCAGCTGGGGAGGCAGGGCAGGAGGCCCACCCATCTGTTTCTCCAGGCGGGGGTGGGCAGCTTCGCCGGTGCGGCGCTGGGCTTCTTACCTCCGTATGGGGGAGGAGCGGCCGGTCACCGCCATCGTGGAGCCAGACCGGGCCGACTGCCTGTTCCGCACCGCCCAGCCGACGACGGGGCGCTGCACTTCGTCACTGGGGACATGGACAGCATTATGGCGTGTCTGTGTTGCGGAGAGCCCTGCACCATCAGCTGGAAGATCATCGATGCCTACGCGGATGCCTTCCTGTCCTGCGGGGACGGATACGCCGCCCGGGGAATGCGTCTGCTGGCCCGGCCGGAGGAGGGCGAGCCGGCGGTGGTGGCCGGGAGTCCGGCGCAGTGACAGCCGGGGTGCTGGATGCCCTGATGCGGGGAGACGCCCCGTCAGAGGTGCGGCAGGCGCTGGGTCTGAACGAGTCCTCCCGGGTGCTCCTGGTGAGCACCGAGGGGGACCGACCAGGAAAATTACCAGCGGATCATCAGCAGGGAGGACTGATCCCCATGTTGGTCCCGGTCCCCAGGGGACCAGGACTAAACAGCCTTCTCTTTTACAGGAAAGGCGGCATAGCAGAAGCTGTAACAGATGAGGCGGGAAAAGGGACGCTGCAAAAGCGCAGGAGCGCCAGCTCCTGCGCTTTTATCATTATCGAGATTGGGTGGAGTGAGATTTTTGCTTGCCCCTCCTAAAGAGTTTTACGCCCCGGACTCAGTGGAGCAGCGCAGCCAGCTCCCTCAGGGCCTGGGGCAGGCGCCCATCTGGATGCCCGGGTAGCTGATCACCAGAAAGTGCTGGTGCTCCGGGCCGGGGAGGCCTGGGAGAACTCTGACAGGAAGGGAGGCGGATGCCCGCGCACGGAGCCAGCTGGGTCAGCTCCTGGTCGCCGCGCTCCGTCTCCAGCCGGACCAGGAAGTGGAGCCCGCGTCCCGCACCGGAGATCTGGGCCCGGCCAGCCAGGCCGCTGGCCTCAGGGCCTCCAGCACCTGGTGGAGGGGCCAGTAGCGGTTCCGGGCCCGGCTGAGGTGCTGCTCGAAGCGCCCCTCTGAGGAAGGAGGCCAGGGTGTACTGCTCCAGGGCGGGGACGGTGGAGGTAGGACCCCAGGCGCTGGTGATAGCGGTCCAGCAGGGGGAGGCAGCACCAGATAACGGATGCGCAGGGAGGGGGCCAGAGCTCGGGAGAAGGTGTTCAAATAGATGACCCGGTCCGCCTGGTCGATGCTCTGGAGGGCAGGGATGGGAAGCCCTGTAAAGCGAAATTCGCTGTCGTAGTCATCCTCGATGAGATAGCGGTCCCCGCCCTGGGCGGCCCAGCGGAGCAGGGCCTGACGCCGCCCGCCGGGGTGACGCCCGGTGGGAGCTGATGGGAGGGGGAGGTGGACCACCTGAGCCGGGGAGGCGGCGAGGGTCTGGGGAGATCCCTGTCCGTCCACCGGGAGGGAGATGCAGCAGGCCCCGTTGAGGGGCGTAGATCCTGGCGGGCTTTGGGTATCCCAGGTCCTCCACGCCGCAGACCAGCTCCCGGCCCAGGCTGTACGATGAGTTATACAGATATTCCGGACCCCAGCCCACCACGATCTGCTCCGGGGAGACGGAGGCCCACAGGCGGTACAGGGTGCCGGCGATGGCTTCCCGCAGCTCAGGGACCCCGCTGTGGGCGGACCTGGGAGATCTGGACCACGCTGGGACAGTACCTGCCGCATCAGCTTGGCCCAGACAGAGGGGAAGAGCTCTGTGCCCCGCCGCCTCCCCGCAGATCCATCATCCGGGGCTGCAGGGGCGGAGCATCAGTCCCGGATGGGGGCAGGGGACGAGGGACGCAGGGCAGGCTCCAGCTGGGAGACAGAATAGCCGCTCTTTTCCCGGGAAACGATGTATCCCTCCGCAGCCAGCTGAGCATAGGCGCTCTCCACCGTGACGGCACTGACCTTCAGGTGCTCCGCAGGCTCCCGCCAGGAGGGAGCCGGCTCCCGGCAGTCAGGCGGCCGCAGAGGATGTCATCCCGGATGCAGCAGCAGAGGTAGTCATAGCGGGGATGGTCCCCGCCGGTCCAGATCATATGTGAGCATGGTCGCCCTCCTATCTGGCCTGATAAAAAAGAACGAAACTGGACCTTTTCATCAGACCAGATAAGATTAAAATACAGACAGCGGAAAATGCAAGGACATTTTCCTGTGAACAGGACAAAAGGAGCGTAGAGCGAGATGATTGGAGAAAAACGAAGCTGGTGTACGCGGCGCTGTTTGCGGCGCTGACCTGTGATGACCATGATCGTCAAGATCCCAGTGCCTGCCACGGGGCTATGTCAACCTGGGGACTGCGTGGTGCTGCTGGCCGGGTGGGTGCTGGGTCCAATACACGGCAGCGCGGCGGCTGGGCTTGGCTCTATGCTGGCCGACCTGGTCAGCGGATACCCTCTGTATGCACCTGGTACCTTTGTGATCAAAGCATGCATGGCGGTCTGCGCCTGGGCAGTATTCCGGGCGGCAGCCGGAGAAAAGCGGGGGCTGGCCGCCCGCATCGGCGGCGCCCTGGCGGGGGAGGCGGTGATGGTGGCGGGCTACTTCGCCTATGAAGGAGTGGTCCTTGGATTCGGCTTGGGGGCGGCTGCCGCCATCCCGGGCAACCTGATCCAGGGCGTTTTCGGCCTGGCGGTCTCGGTGGCCGCGGCGGAGGCCCTGTCCCGCAGCGGCGCGGTCAAGGAACTGTGACGGCCTGAACGGCTGCGCTCTGCCCCGGCCCCAGATGGGGGGCCAGGGCGGCCTCTACCTGCTGTCCCGCTTTCCGGCTGTTCCTGAAATTCCATCGAACCCTGTCGAGCGTTAAAATTTTTAAGCCGCTCCCCGCGGTATGAAACCCTCTGTCCCGGAGATACTGAAAGCACAGTATCATGGCAGGAGGTTCCAACAGATGCAAAACAAGGTGGAGATCTGCGGGGTAAACACGTCAAAGCTGAAGGTCCTGAAAAACGATGAGACCCAGGCCCTCCTGCTCCGGGCCAAGCAGGGGGACATGAAGGCCCGGGAGGAACTGATCGCGGGCAACCTGCGGCTGGTCCTCTCGGTGATCAGCCGGGGGGAGAACGCGGACGACCTGTTCCAGGTGGGGTGCATCAGCCTCATCAAGGCCATCGACAGCTTCAACACGGATCTGGACGTGCGCTTCTCCACCTATGGCGTGCCCATGATCGTGGGGAGATCCGGCGAGTACCTCCGGGATAACAGCACCATGCGGGTGTCAGGCCATGCAGGACACGGCGTACAAGGTGCTCCAGGCCAAGGAGGCCCTATGGCCGAGCACCAGCGGGAGCCAACCGTAGACGAGATCGCCAGGATGCTGGAGCTCAAGCGGGAGGACGTGGTCTTTGCCCTGGACGCCATCGTGGACCCGGTCTCCCTCTACGAGCCGGTGTACTCCGACAGCGGGGATACCATCTGTGTGATGGATCAGGTGCGGGACAGCAAAACACGGACGAGAACTGGCTGGAGCAGATCGCACTGCAGGAAGCCATTGCCAAGCTGTCGGACCGGGAGAAGCGCATCCTGTCCCTCCCGTTTTTCAGGGAAAGACCCAGATGGAGGTGTCCACCGAGGTGGGGATCTCCCAGGCCCAGGTGTCCCGCCTGGAGAAGAACGCCCTGCGCCAGATCAAAAGGACCTGTGAACAGCCGCCTCAGGGCGGCACCATATTGTAGACTCAGCCCAGGGCTACGTCCAGGATCATCATGAGCAGGGAACCCGGCCATTACCCCCAGAGTTCCGCCCGGGAGAGTGGTCCTCCAGGTGGGCGCCCAGGATCAGCTCCTCCACGACCACATACAGCATGGCGCCGGCTGCAAGGAGAGCAGCCAGGGCATCAGCGGCTGGAGGCTGCCCACCATCAGGACGGTGAGCAGGGCGAAATGGGCTCCACGACGCCGGACAGGGGCCCCCATCCAAAGGATTTGGCCCGGCTGAGCCCTTCCTGGCGCAGAGGCAGGGCGATGGCAGCCCCTCAGGGAAGTTCTGGATGCCGATACCCAGGGCCAGAGCGACGGCGGCGGTGAGCTGGGCGGGGTGTCCCCTGGGAGGCCAGCGCAAAGGAGATGCACCGCCATCCCTCCGGGATGTTGTGGAAGTGACGGCCAGGACCAGAAGGGGTCCGGCGGCCCAGATGGCGGAAGGATTCAGGGGTGAGCTGGGGAGCAGGGCGTCCATGGCCAGCAGGAAGGCGATGCGGGACGGACCCCCAGCGGCCGGGACCCATCCCACCATGCCCATGGCCTCCGCCTCCTCGATGGCGGGGATCAGGAGGCTCCACATGCTGGCGGCGATCATCACGCCGGCGGCGAACCCAGGAAGATCCGGTGGACCGTGGGGTCAGGGCGGCTCCGGAAGAAAATACGGTGGCCGCCCCAGGGCGGTGAGCAGAGCGGTGAACCCTGTTCCGCCGGCGTATAACAGTGCCTGTGCCAATGTACTGTTCCTTCCCGGCGCTTGGTCACGCGCCGCTGTGATAGGCAGGGGAGCACTGGCGAAACCCGCTTCACTATGCGGGAGGGACCCGTGCCCTTGTTATGAATCCTGAAGTTCTTCTTCTTGATGAACCGCTGTCGTTTGGATGCGAAGCTGCGCGAAAGCGTCCGCGTGGAACTCCGTGATATTCAGAAGATGGGGCTTTCCACGATTTATGTCACTCGCTGACCAGTCGGAAGCGCTTTCCATGTCGGACATGATTGTTGTTCTGAAGGCGGCGTCGTCCATCAGACAGGATCGCCGGGAGATCTGCTTTGAACCGAAGACGCCGTTCGTGGCGGACTTCATCGGCACGACAAACCTCCTCAGCGTAAAGGGCTGGGAGAAAATGCACTGTTTCTTACGGAAACGACAGAATTCCCACTACGAAGAGCGTAAATGCAGGGCAGGAATACTGCCTGAGCATCCGTCCCGAATGTCTGAAGTTGGTGAAAGAGGGCCGTTGACGGGCGAGTGAATAAAAGTCACCATTCAAAATAAAATGTTCCTTGGAGAAAAAATCCGCTACTTTGTCAATGACAGTCTTGGCAAGGAATGGATTATCGATATTTACGACCCCGGCAGGACGATCCTGGAAGGCGAAGCATATGCCGCTTTCCCCTTTGAAAAGGCATGGCTCATTGAAGATCTGACGGATTGAAATGAAAAAAGAGCGGAGTTTCCGTAAAAAGAAACGACGCTCTTTTTTGTCTGCCGAAAAGGCATGAGTGGAGGGTTGTGACGAGGTACAAAATATTTTGTCACAGCCTCTTTATAATTGGCTATTGTAGATCCCTCAGCAGATCGTTTTGCAGAAGCAGCTTTCACGTTCCTGTATTCTTTTACCAATACGCCTTTTTCATCAATGATGAATGTGGAGCGCTCGATGCCCATGTATTTTTTCCCGTACATGCTCTTTTCTTTCATGACGCCGTACAAATTGCACCCGTTTCCTTTTCATCAGAAGGAGGGAAATTAAGTTCATACTTGTCGCGGAAATTGCAGTGCTTTTTCACGCTGTCGCGGCTCACGCCAAGTACGGAATAACCCCGCTTCTTAAATTCTTCCAGATTGGCGCGGAATGCCTGCGCTTCCAGCGTGCACCCGGAAGTATTATCTTTCGGATAGAAATAAAGAATCACCTTCCCGCCCTTGTAATCGGAAAGGGAAATATCCTGTCCGCCGTCAGACGGAAGTGTGAATAGGGGCGCTTTTTTGCCCACCGTAAGATCTGCCATGATGACCTCCTTAAAGAAATATATTTTCTTTCATTATAGTATGGGGGAGACAGGATGTAAAACGGAGAAAAGCTGTAAAATAATCCTCTCCCGGCAGCTGAACAGCAAGCATAAGGAGATATATGAATCGCAGGCAAAGATGGTATAATGAATTTATACACAGAAATCGCATAAATTGACATTTTAACATCCGGAGATTAAAATATGTCTTTTCATGAAGAGCTGAATCAAAAACTGAATGTATTCTTTAATCGTGACTGGTTTGTTGAGTTGTCGGAACAGGAAGAGGAAAAGATGGAAGAACTCGCGGCCGGTCTTGTGAAAGATTTTGGCTGGGATACGGTTTTTCATGTAGCGTTCAAATATCTGAAAGAAAACTGCCGGACACCAGAGTCTGTAATGAATTTCGCACATCTGTATTGGGAATCCTGGTGGTGGAATTACCCGATTGAAGAGCCATACAGGTTTATAGGATACTTCTATTACAGGATTGGTATGGATGTGGAAGAATATGATTCGGATCAGGACATATTGGACAGCCTTTCGTGCAGTATATTGACCAAGTCGGGATATAAACAGGCTGACTTGTATGAGAATCCATACTATATTCCGGAACGGGATCCGCTCATGATACAGGCGTTAGAAGAATATATAAACAATGAGAAAAACAGAAACTATCAATGCGGAAGAGAAGCCGGACGGGGATAGGGTTCATTGATTTCCGAAGCGGTGTATGGAGATAGGTGTGCGGTTGTAGGAATATCCATTTCTGAAAAGAAACAGGCAAATCTCGGTTTACAGAAAGTTTAGCTTTATACAAGACGGTGGGGTGACGAGACAATCCCGCCGTTTTGTTTTTACCGTTCGGTATTTTGTTTGCATATGACTGCGTTCTTCCAGTTTATTTCCGTATGGCAGCGGACAGGTTTTTCGGATTTATTCCGTATATTTAATTTTTTTATTGACAGATAGACCCCAGGGGAGTATAGTCTAATCAAAAAGAAGATTTTCGATTCAGCAGTAAGAATGAGAGAGAGTACGAAAAAGCAGAGAGGGAAATGAAATGGAAGCGAAGGAGACAAAGCAGATGGCCGGTATGGAAACAGAGCCTGCTGCCGTAACGGACACCGGCAGAACGGAAGAAATTGCTTACCCGCCTTAAGACGGTGGAAGGGCAGATCAGGGGCATACAGAAAATGGTGGAAGCTGACGCATACTGCCCCGATATCCTCATGCAGGTATCAGCCGTATCCAATGCGCTGAATTCTTTTAACAAACTGCTTCTGGCATCCCATATCCGAGGCTGCGTTTCCGATGATATCCGCGAAGGACGGGACGGAAAGGTGGATGAGCTCTGCACCATGCTCCAAAAACTGATGAAATAATTTTTTGACAGGAAATGAAAGAGGTAAAAAATGAGACAATATACGGTTACAGGCATGACCTGCGCAGCGTGCCAGTCCCATGTGGAAAAGGCAGTCGCTGAAGTGCCGGGGGTCTCTTCGGTGGCCGTGGCGCTCCTGACAAATTCCATGGCGGTCGACGGTACCGCATCAAACGAAAAATCATCCGCGCCGTTGAAAACGCGGGGTACGGAGCGCGGCTCAAAGGTGAAGAAAAGAAAAAGAGCTCCGCTTCAGAAAAACTGGCACAGGAAGCGGAAGCCCTGGCCGACCATGAAACACCGAAGCTCAAAAGGCGCCTCATATGGTCTGCCGTATTTCTTGCGCTCCTCATGTATATCACCATGGGGCACAATATGCTTGGCTGGCCTGTTCCCGCATTTTTTGACCATAATCATCTGGGACTTGCTCTGACAGAAATGTTCCTTGCCCTCATCGTGATGTATGTCAATAAGGATTTCTTTCTTTCCGGCGGGAAATCCCTCGCCCATGGCGCGCCGAATATGGATACCCTCGTGGCGCTCGGCTCGGGAGTTTCCTTTCTCTGGTCGCTCTATGTCCTTTGAAGATGACCCCTCCTTACGCAAGGCACATCAGAATGCGGATCTCATGGGATTTTACCATGACCGGCTCTACTTCGAGTCCGCCGCCATGATTCCTGCTCTCATCACCGTAGGGAAAACACTGGAATCCCTCTCCAAAGGCCGGACCACCGATGCTTTGAAAAGTCTGATGAGGATGGCGCCGAAGACGGCGTTCATCGAAAAAAACGGGCAGGAAGTATCCGTTGCCATCGACGAGGTGCAGCCGGGAGATATCTTTGTCGTAAGACCGGGAGAAACCATTCCGTAGACGGCGTGATTATAGAAGGTACGACAGCGGCGGATGAATCCGCTCTTACGGGAGAATCCGTTCCGGTGGACAAAGCGGAAGGCGACCCGTGAAAGCCGCCACCATAAACCGTTCCGGATTCATCCGTGCCCGTGCCACCCGTGTAGGCGAAGACGACTTTCTCACAGATCATCCGCATGGTCAGCGATGCGGCCGCTACAAAGCGCCGATTGCAGAATCGCTGATGCCGTGTCCGCCGTCTTTGTACCTGCCGTTATCGGTGTAGCCGTTCTCGTCATGATCGTGTGGATACTCCTCAGCGCGCCCGTGGCGAAAGCATTGGAATACGCCATCTGCGTTCTCGTCATTTCCTGTCCCTGTGCGCTGGGACTGGCCGCCGTTGCCATTATGGTCGGCAGCGGCGTAGGCGCGAAAAACGGCATTCTTTTCAAAACAAGCGAATCTCTTGAAAATGCGGGAAAAATACAGATTGTCGCGCTTGACAAGACCGGTACCGTTACAGAAGGGAAGCCGAAGTTACCGGCATTTATCCTGCGGGACATATGACGGACGATGAACTTCTCCTTCGTATTATTCGCTGGAATGGAAATCAGAGCATCCTTGCCGGGCCGTTGTGGAAAAGGCGGAAGAAAGAGGCATGAGTCCGAAAGAAACTTCCGGATTCCAGGTTCTTGCGGAAACGGCCTTGCCGCTATTATGGACGGGGACACGATTCACGGCGGGTCGGAAACCTATATTTCCACGCTGGCGGATATACCGCAGGATATGACAGAACTCTCCCGGGCATTGGGGAAAAAACGCCGATTTTCTTTGAACGGAACGGGATCTTCTTGGGATTATAGCTGCCGCCGATGTGATTAAGAAAGACTCCGCCAAGCTGTTAAAGAACTGCAGCATATGGGGATCGAAGTCATCATGCTGACAGGAGATAATCAGCGGACGGCAGACGCCATCGGGAAAGAAGCAGGCGTTGACCGCGTCATTGCAGGCGTCCTTCCTGACGGGAAAGCGGCTGTTATCAAAAACCTGCAGAAACGGGGAATGACGGCTATGGTAGGGGACGGGATCAATGATGCGCCCGCGCTTACCGGGGAATATCGGAATCGCCATCGGCGCAGGGGACAGATGTGGCTGTCGACTCAGCCGATCTCGTTCTTATGAATTCCAGGCTCACCGATCTTTCCGCTGCCATCCGATTAAGCAGGAAGACGCTGAAAAATATTCGTGAAAATTTATTTTGGGCCTTTATAATATTCTGCTCATTCCCGTGGCGGGCGTATATCCATGATTTCCATAAATCCCATGTGGAGCGCGGCGGCGATGGCTCTTTCCAGTGTCACCGTCTGTCTGAATGCCCTTCGGCTGAATCTGTTTAAAGTCCATGACAGCGGGAAGGACAAGCCTCTGAAGAAGCGCTTCTGCTGGCGGAAGTGCCTGGTGCAGAAACCGGCACTGCTATAGAGGAAAGAGGCGGCAGGAAAGGAAAGGGCGGCTATTATTTCCGTAGAAGGCATGACCTGTGAAATATGCGAGCACCACGTGGAAAATGCGTTGAAGAAAATAAAAGGTGTTGTGGAAGCAAAAGCGGATCATACCACAGGAAAAGTAAATATGACCTGCTCGGCCGATCCTAATGAAGAAACCGTGAAGAAAGCAATTTCCGAAGCGGATTACATTTACAAAGGGTATTTCCAAAGGAGGAAATGAAAATGAAAGAAACAGTAAAATTGAAGGCATGATGTGCGGCCACTGCGGGCGGCAGTAAAGAAATCGCTGGAAGCCCTTGACGGTGTGGATCGCGCGGAAGTGTCCCATGAAACGGGCACCGCCGTACCTCTGTCAAAGAAGTCGCTGATGCGGATGTACGGAAGGCTGTCGAAGACAAAGATTACAAATTCGTAAGCATCGAAAAATAAGATCAAAAGAAAAGCCCGCGGGAGAAAATAAGATCATCGCGGGCTTTTCATGTAATCCATCTTAGGACAGGTTTGTATTAAATGTTTATTTTCGTGGTTAGGAATGCAGGAACGGAAAGCTGATGCAAAACAGTATAGAGGGTGGAATCCGTTATCGCAATGTATTGATATGAAATGTCCTGTAAGCCTTGTTTGCCTTTTCAGAAAAAACGGGAGAGCGGTATTTCTGCAAGCCGATTCCCTTATACAGTAAAAAAGGACGGCTCGCACCGTCCCTTTTCAGGAGTATAAAAAAATAAAGGAAGTTGGAAAGGGTGATTTTCGCTTGGGGTGCGAAATTTCCCAACAACAGAACCGTTTCATGAATCCGCTTCTGCCTGTAAGTGAGTATATCACAAATAAATGATTTTGAAAACTACTTTCAATTATTTTTTAAAATTTTTTATGGAAGCGGTATTTACAGGAAAAGAAATAACAAAGAACTATTTTTTTCTTATGATTGATGCAGATGATTTCCAAATCCTGCCGGAGATTATTCTGTACCGGCGGTTAAAACACCCTGTCCGGCAGCCACAGGAAGAAGCGGTTTCCGTCGTTTCATATGAACTTGTCATTCAAATCATTTTAGCCATAAAATCCTCAGTGATTGCGGAGGTCTTTTGATTTTAAACGTGATCATCGTGTCAATATCTCCCAGAGGTTTTTATTAATAAAATAATACTCTCTGCCTTGTTTTGTTTTATCTAATAGTCCGGCTGCAACTAATCGGTTTAGATACTTAGAAGCGGTTTGCTTTTTTGCGATATGCCGATTTACAAGAAAGGAAATTTTACAGTATGGCTGTTCAAAAAGAAGTTCAATTAATTCTCTGCTATAGATATCAGCCATTTCATTCTTTACAAATGTTTCTGTTTCTAATTGCACCTTTCAGTTTCTTGAATCATGGATAGAGTCTTTTTAGCGGTCACTTCCACCGG
>SCPN01000093.1_pt1 | contig 13389 bp, 14 predicted proteins | sample 6106831 | NCBI WGS metagenome assembly SCPN01 (sample SAMN10720447, study PRJNA508395) | human gut metagenome | isolation source: Participant 1, 0 month
ATGGAAAAACTAATCAAGAAGAACGACCAAGTAATCGGGTTTATCCGTAAGCAGGAGCAGGACATTTTGCGCCCCATGCTTGAAGCCATAACAACCACCGAAGAAAGAATAAAGGCTAATATCGGGAGTTTGGCTACTTCTGATAAGTTAATAGAATTTATACAAGCCGTAGACAGCAATTCCAATATACAGGTAGATACGAGAGATAAATTAGCAGAAACAATCTCCAAACAGAACAAGGAAGTAAAACAAGCGATTTTAACTCTTGCACGCTATTTGGACGAAAAGGGAAAAGCGGGTTTAATTGATAGACTTTTTGGGTGATGATAGTAAAAGTACAGGGAGGCGGTAAAGTTTACGCCAACACCGGCAGCTGCTCTGATGTTGTTTCCTATTTGCAGCATGAAGATGCAGAACGGCTGCAAGCAGGGCTAACGCCTGAACCGTTCTTTAATCAGGAGCAGGACAGGATAAGCCCCAAAGAAGTAACCAACAAGATAGACAACAACCGAAAGGGATTGAAAGCCAAAGAAGCAAAGTTCTATGTTATCACTGTTGCGCCGTCACGTGAGGAACTCCGTAAAATGGGAGCCACGAAAGAGGAACAGGCAGCAGCCATGAAAGAGTATATCCGTACCGAAGTCATACCGAAATATGCAGAGGGTTTAATAAAGGGCTGAAAGCTGATGATTTGGAGTTTTATGGTAAAATCCATTTTGAACGGCACGAAAAGACGGAGAAGATTTGCACGCCCATATTATCGTAAGCCATAAGACCAAGAATAACGGTAAATCAATCAGCCCCATGACAAACCACACAGGGAAAAAGAATACAGGTGCAGCACAAGGGGGATTTAACCGCAAAGAGTGGTATTCTTCATGTGAAAGGGCTTTTGATAAACGTTTTAAAAATGAACGTGATATAAAGGAAAGTTTTGAATACAAGAACGCCATGAAGAACGGCACACCAAAAGAAATGCAGGAGCAGATAAACAGAGCCATTCAGCAGGAACGGCAGAGGGAACAACAGGTACGACAGCAACAGGAACAGAGAGTAACACAAGCTGTCAAGACTGAAAAAAGGGATAATAAAGTAAAACCAAAATTATAAAATCATGAAAGAGGGACAATTAAAAAGTAGCAACCGTAGCGGTTGTTTGATGTATTGGCATTGATTTACGCTTTCCCCATGCTTGCAGCTTTGGCGGTTTTGCCTTTGGGTGTGGTGTATTTGTGTTTTCGTGCCGGAGAAATCGGAAACGGTTTGTTTGTGCTTGCGGTGGAAGCCGGAGCAGTCTATTTGTTTATCAAATACAAACGTAAGGGAAAAAAAGAGGAAGCCCCCAAGAACCCGAATACGGCAGTTTTACGGACAGAAGCCGGAGGGGTGCAGTTGGGAAACCCATTTAGAGGGGTTTTTGTATTAGGAGCAGCCGGAAGCGGGAAAAGTGAAAGTATTGCAGTGCCTTTGCTTTCCGAGTTTGTCCGCATGGGGTTTGCGGGTGTGGTATATGATTTCAAATTTCCGACATTGGCAAAAGATGTACAATCCTTTGTAAACGCCAAAGGAAGCGTTTTAAGACACTTTTATTTGGATTTCAATAATCCGGCTGCATCTTACAGGGTAAACCCTTTAAATCCACGATATTTGCCTAATACGTCTTATGCACGTGAGTACGCACAGGCAATAATAAGCAATCTAATGAAAGAGAGTATCAAGAAGCCGGACTTTTGGACGAGAAGCGCAACCGACCTCTTGACCGCCTGTATTTGGTATCTGAAAGAGGAACGCCCCGATATTTGCGATTTACCGCACGTTTTAGCCATGATAACGAGTAATGATACCGCACTACTTAAAACTTTGCAGAAGAACGTACAAACGGCACAAATGACCGTTAGTATTTACAATGCAATGGAGAGGGGGGCAGACAGCCAAGTAAGCGGGGTTATTGGCACATTACAAGGAGCAATAGCACAGATAAACACTCCCGAACTTATGTTCTTGTTTTCGGGCGATGATTTCTCACTCGATGTGAACGACCCGCAAAACCCTATTATTTTGACAGTCGGAAGTTACCCGACATTAACACAGACTTTTGCCCCATTGTGCTCTTTAGTGATAACGGTTGCTACCAAGCTGATGAACCAGCCGGACAAACATCCGTCTTTTGTTCTTTTGGATGAAGCACCGACCGTATTTATACCGAATATCGAAGTTTTGCCGAATACAGGCAGGAGCAACAAGATAGCAACGGTTATAATGTGCCAGGATATTGCACAGTTAGAGGACGGTTACGGTAGGGAAAAAGCCGATGTTTTGTTTGCTTCCTGCAATTCCCATTTCTATGGCAGGGTAGCAAGCAGCAAAACGGCTGAAATCCTTTCTAAACAATTCGGAAAAGCCGATAAGGTATATATAACATCCAACGAGGGACGCAATACGAGGAAGTTTGGAAAAACTTTTGGTAGGTCTGAAACAATACAGGAACGTGATGTTATCAAGCCGTCAGAGTTTTTAAACTTGCAAGTTGGAGAGTTCGCAGGGTTGGCAGTTGAAAGCAATAAGCCCACGTTCAGAACCCGATTTAAACAGGCACAAAGACCGCAGCCCGCAGAATTGAAGAAGCCCGACTTTTCCGGCTCTGTGAGCGATTATTACAAGCGGGTGAGATATGATATAAATAAAATGCTTGAAATTGGAGGAACTGCCGGAGAGTACGACAGGGACACTATGAAGCTGAACGAAACAAAGAGAAATTTCTTTGGGGTTGAGTATTGAAAACCTTTATCATTTTGATAGTTGCTTTGGTCTGAATGGGGGAAGAACCGCCCCCATCAGCCAAGTACTGAATATCATTTTGTAACACCCGGCAATACTATTTCTGTGGTTTGTGGTTCGATATCGCTATCTTTTTGTTTTTTATCCCTATCTCATAGTGCTGTATAGTATGCTTTCAATTTGGGTGCATAATAGTTTTCTATCTTATCCATGATAGATAAGCGTACTTTTTCAGAAACTTCAAACTGTAGTAATCCATTTGCTACTTCTTCCTCTGTGGTAAGTATATCCAGTTCCTTGTATAACAATTCTTTCTTGTTTTCATCCTTCTCTTCTGATATTTCATCTATTTTCATCATGCGGAGTGTCCCGATAATGTCGAGCGCAACATCCAAACTCATTTCTTTATTCATTTTCTGTGTTGAATTTCTTTAATATTGGAGCATATAGACGTATTACTTTGTCTATTACTGATTGACGTATCGTGTTTGCATCTTCTTCGTTCAAATTGTATGGGTTGAGTCCAAGTACGATTTTTTCCTCTATAGTAAGTATATGGAGTTCTTTATCAAGTTGTTCTATTCTCTCTTTCTCGTTTGGCTGTACGTTTTCAGTGATTTCAATAATTTTTTGCATTCTCATTGTGCCGATAATGTCGGCAACCACATCGAGAGAATGTGCTTTAACACCTAAACCTATGTTAAATTCCATTTGATTGTTTGGAAGTCTTCTCATTGTATATTAACGTTTTAAAAATTTGTATTTACTTTTATTTTCCCTATTGTTTTTTGTTCGTCACGTACTCGACAAAGTTCTTTGTGTGCTTTTTCGTACCGTTCACGCAGAGCCTTGTTTTCATCCCGAAGCCTTTGCAGTTCTTGTGCCTGTTCCTGTACCTTGCTTTCGGCTTTAGCCTTTTCTTCCGCAGCTTTGGCAATGATTTCGGGGGCAGGTAGCTGCACTTGCTTTTGTGATAATATAAATTCACTCATCAGCTTGCAAAGCGCATCCACTTGACTACGTTCTTTTTCTACTTCAGCCGGAACAGGAAGAAAAGGTGTAGCTTCAGTATCGTAAATATCGAAATCGTTCTTTTGCAAGAAACTCCATGTCTTTTCTACCCATTCCCCAACAGGTTGCCCCGCTTTACGGCAATATATTTCTTATATCTTCAAGCACGTTTTTAGGCACTCTAATGGTACTTGTTTGTATATCGCTCATATATCTATATGTTAATTAGTTATATGCAAAAATATAAAGAATATATTTAGCTTTCTACAAAATCTACAAAAAATATATTTATCTCTTTTTGTCAATATCAAAGCGTAGAGCATTGATGTTGCTTTCGGTAGTCCATACGGCTATTTTTCGTCCGTCAATTTCAACGGTAACACGAATATAATCGTTACCTTGTGGTTGTTCCTTTTCCTGTGAAACTTCCACTACTTTAACTTTCAATTCTTCCATGTCTATTTTATTTTTTTGTCCTTTAGTTTTCCTTTTAGGGTACTTATTACATATCCTTGTGGGTTCTTCTTTCCTCTAACTTTCCCGATAAGTAAGGACAGTTCATACACAAGGTCTAACTCTTTTTTAGCTGACAATATTAAGTCATAGTTGTTTTTTATTTGCCTATCAGAGAACCCTAACTTTGCAAGGTATTCCCTATCCACCTTATCCAAGAACGCAGATAAATTAACTTTTTGGGATAATAGGTCTTTTCGTTCTACATGTTCATCCCTGTTGCGTGGAATTGCAATAGGATAGAACATGATTTTATAGAATTTCTTTCCGTCTTTCATGTCCGGTTCTTTGTATCTGTATTCAAATGAAAATGGGCTTTTTTCGTCTAATTCCCTTTTTGCAGGTTCGATGACACGTTTTATGAAATCGGGTGTACGTGGGTATTTGTCTGTAAGTTGAAACATTTCTTTCAGCTTAGTAAAAGTAAAGGTTAAAGGTGTTGTTTGCCCACTCATTAGCTCATAGAAGCGTACAGCATAGACAGATGAAAAGGATAGAGCCGTTTCTAACTCAAACTTTCTGTAACCTTTGGTAAAGTTAAGGAAGCACTCTACAATCTTCTCGTTTAACTCAAAAATAACTTTTTCTCGTTTCCGAATTTGCGGTCTTTCTATAATGCGTATAATTTCCCATAGGTTTGAATCTTCATATTCAAATTTCTTATCATTGAGAGAACGCAAAGCGTCTTTTATACGTTTGTAGTTCGTTTGATTATCTGTAACAAAGTAGCTTATAGGAAACTCTAAGATATATCCGCCAAATAAATCTCTATCTATTTTTCCCTTTAGTTCTTTGCCCTCTAACAAGTATTGCCATGTTTCAACCAAGCGTAAGAGAATACGCTTTTCATCCGCAGAAAAGTCATATTTTGCGGTAGTCATAATATACGACTGAATAACGTCTTTATTGTTTATATTCATATAATTACGTTTTAAAAACGACAATTTGCATAGTTGTTTCGCAGCAAATATACATATAAAAACGACATACAGAAAACAAAGTCTATTTTATTTTAGAAAACTATGCAAAAAGTCGTCTTTGACCCCCTTAAAAACTATGCAAAAAGTCGTCTTTAACTATGCAAAAAGTCGTCTTTTGAAAAATAAAATGAATATAATCGGTTGATTTATAACAAGATATAACGTGCTTTTAAAGTGATAAGCATAAACAAGTTATGCTATTTAACACAAAGTATTGATTTTAGAATATAAGTGGCTTAATATCAACACAATAGGGAAAAGGACGACTTTTTGCATAATGGAAAAGCAAAGCAAGAAGCCAAGCGCAGCGGGGAAAAGGACGAAATTCCCCGCGCGTTAAGAAAGGTTTTTTTATGTATATTATTGTAAACTGTTGGCGTTCGTGATTTGGTCGTCTTTTGGATATAACTATTTGTTATACAGATTTTTGCTTATATATCTTTTACAATATCTGTAAAGTTGGACCAGTTTTCTACTTTGTAACCTCTAATGTCACGTACTGACTTTCTGAACCATTCTATTTTCTTTAGTGCTTCAATGGCTCTGAACAGATTGCCTAAATCTTCGCTTTGTGTAAGGTATGTACTTCCTTGTATCCAATCGAAACTATTTTTCTTTAAGACTTCCTTAATTTCAAAGTAAGCACGATTATACGGTTTTCCGTAGTGCTTTTCAAGGTCTGAAATAGACATATCAAAACTTATGGCAAACATACTTCTTCTGTTTGAGGTTTAAACAAATCTTCCTGTCCGAAAAACACATTCTTATCTTCTGTTTCGGCAGAGATGACGATACCAACAAATGGGTTGTTCTCAACCTCTATCACTATCCCGCTTATCCAATTCGGTAATTTGGTAAGGTCGGGAGAAATTAAAACTTTATCTCCTTTTTTCATATAGCTATTATTTTTGTTTTCAAAGATACAGATTTCCCCATTTACTTAGCTGTTTGTACCTGTTAAATTATGCGCAGTCGGAACTATTCCTATTAGCCCGCCACACATCCGACTGCATAACCCCCGCCCCCTTGTGCCTTGGCGCAGCTCGCGCCCGCACCGCAGGAGGTATTCCGTCGGCTGCTTAGGCAGTCGAATAGCAAACCGATTTTTTATATATAGTATTGATATATTGTAATAAATAACTACTTTTGTATCAGTACTTAATGATATATAAACCGTTATAATATGGAAGAAAAAAGACCTAATACTCCCCGCAATTCTACTGTTGCCGTTTCTCCCGAAATCGGTAAGAAATTAGAGCGTTTTTGTGATTCATGTGGTATCACGAAGAAAGATTTTATTTCCCTTTCGTTAGACTATTTTCAACGGTAGGGATAAATCCGGCTAAGCATGAAAGCCCCGCCAAAGAAATGGAAAACTAATCAAGAAGAACGACCAAGTAATCGGGTTTATCCGTAAGCAGGAGCAGGACATTTTGCGCCCCATGCTTGAAGCCATAACAACCACCGAAGAAAGAATAAAGGCTAATATCGGGAGTTTGGCTACTTCTGATAAGTTAATAGAATTTATACAAGCCGTAGACAGCAATTCCAATATACAGGTAGATACGAGAGATAAATTAGCAGAAACAATCTCCAAACAGAACAAGGAAGTAAAACAAGCGATTTTAACTCTTGCACGCTATTTGGACGAAAAGGGAAAAGCGGGTTTAATTGATAGACTTTTTGGGTGATGATAGTAAAAGTACAGGGAGGCGGTAAAGTTTACGCCAACACCGGCAGCTGCTCTGATGTTGTTTCCTATTTGCAGCATGAAGATGCAGAACGGCTGCAAGCAGGGCTAACGCCTGAACCGTTCTTTAATCAGGAGCAGGACAGGATAAGCCCCAAAGAAGTAACCAACAAGATAGACAACAACCGAAAGGGATTGAAAGCCAAAGAAGCAAAGTTCTATGTTATCACTGTTGCGCCGTCACGTGAGGAACTCCGTAAAATGGGAGCCACGAAAGAGGAACAGGCAGCAGCCATGAAAGAGTATATCCGTACCGAAGTCATACCGAAATATGCAGAGGGGTTTAATAAAGGGCTGAAAGCTGATGATTTGGAGTTTTATGGTAAAATCCATTTTGAACGGCACGAAAAAGACGGAGAAGATTTGCACGCCCATATTATCGTAAGCCATAAGACCAAGAATAACGGTAAATCAATCAGCCCCATGACAAACCACACAGGGAAAAAGAATACAGGTGCAGCACAAGGGGGATTTAACCGCAAAGAGTGGTATTCTTCATGTGAAAGGGCTTTTGATAAACGTTTTAAAAATGAACGTGATATAAAGGAAAGTTTTGAATACAAGAACGCCATGAAGAACGGCACACCAAAAGAAATGCAGGAGCAGATAAACAGAGCCATTCAGCAGGAACGGCAGAGGGAACAACAGGTACGACAGCAACAGGAACAGAGAGTAACACAAGCTGTCAAGACTGAAAAAAGGGATAATAAAGTAAAACCAAAATTATAAAATCATGAAAGAGGGACAATTAAAAAGTAGCAACCGTAGCGGTTGTTTGATGTATTTGGCATTGATTTACGCTTTCCCCATGCTTGCAGCTTTGGCGGTTTTGCCTTTGGGTGTGGTGTATTTGTGTTTTCGTGCCGGAGAAATCGGAAACGGTTTGTTTGTGCTTGCGGTGGAAGCCGGAGCAGTCTATTTGTTTATCAAATACAAACGTAAGGGAAAAAAAGAGGAAGCCCCCAAGAACCCGAATACGGCAGTTTTACGGACAGAAGCCGGAGGGGTGCAGTTGGGAAACCCATTTAGAGGGGTTTTTGTATTAGGAGCAGCCGGAAGCGGGAAAAGTGAAAGTATTGCAGTGCCTTTGCTTTCCGAGTTTGTCCGCATGGGGTTTGCGGGTGTGGTATATGATTTCAAATTTCCGACATTGGCAAAAGATGTACAATCCTTTGTAAACGCCAAAGGAAGCGTTTTAAGACACTTTTATTTGGATTTCAATAATCCGGCTGCATCTTACAGGGTAAACCCTTTAAATCCACGATATTTGCCTAATACGTCTTATGCACGTGAGTACGCACAGGCAATAATAAGCAATCTAATGAAAGAGAGTATCAAGAAGCCGGACTTTTGACGAGAAGCGCAACCGACCTCTTGACCGCCTGTATTTGGTATCTGAAAGAGGAACGCCCCGATATTTGCGATTTACCGCACGTTTTAGCCATGATAACGAGTAATGATACCGCACTACTTAAAACTTTGCAGAAGAACGTACAAACGGCACAAATGACCGTTAGTATTTACAATGCAATGGAGAGGGGGGCAGACAGCCAAGTAAGCGGGGTTATTGGCACATTACAAGGAGCAATAGCACAGATAAACACTCCTGAACTTATGTTCTTGTTTTCGGGCGATGATTTCTCACTCGATGTGAACGACCCGCAAAACCCTATTATTTTGACAGTCGGAAGTTACCCGACATTAACACAGACTTTTGCCCCATTGTGCTCTTTAGTGATAACGGTTGCTACCAAGCTGATGAACCAGCCGGACAAACATCCGTCTTTGTTCTTTTGGATGAAGCACCGACCGTATTTATACCGAATATCGAAGTTTTGCCGAATACAGGCAGGAGCAACAAGATAGCAACGGTTATAATGTGCCAGGATATTGCACAGTTAGAGGACGGTTACGGTAGGGAAAGCCGATGTTTTGTTTGCTTCCTGCAATTCCCATTTCTATGGCAGGGTAGCAAGCAGCAAAACGGCTGAAATCCTTTCTAAACAATTCGGAAAAGCCGATAAGGTATATATAACATCCAACGAGGGACGCAATACGAGGAAGTTTGGAAAAACTTTGGTAGGTCTGAAACAATACAGGAACGTGATGTTATCAAGCCGTCAGAGTTTTTAAACTTGCAAGTTGGAGAGTTCGCAGGGTTGGCAGTTGAAAGCAATAAGCCCACGTTCAGAACCCGATTTAAACAGGCACAAAGACCGCAGCCCGCAGAATTGAAGAAGCCCGACTTTTCCGGCTCTGTGAGCGATTATTACAAGCGGGTGAGATATGATATAAATAAAATGCTTGAAATTGGAGGAACTGCCGGAGAGTACGACAGGGACACTATGAAGCTGAACGAAACAAAGAGAAATTTCTTTGGGGTTGAGTATTGAAAACCTTTATCATTTTGATAGTTGCTTTGGTCTGAATGGGGGAAGAACCGCCCCCATCAGCCAAGTACTGAATATCATTTTGTAACACCCGGCAATACTATTTCTGTGGTTTGTGGTTCGATATCGCTATCTTTTTGTTTTTTATCCCTATCTCATAGTGCTGTATAGTATGCTTTCAATTTGGGTGCATAATAGTTTTCTATCTTATCCATGATAGATAAGCGTACTTTTTCAGAAACTTCAAACTGTAGTAATCCATTTGCTACTTCTTCCTCTGTGGTAAGTATATCCAGTTCCTTGTATAACAATTCTTTCTTGTTTTCATCCTTCTCTTCTGATATTTCATCTATTTTCATCATGCGGAGTGTCCCGATAATGTCGAGCGCAACATCCAAACTCATTTCTTTATTCATTTTCTGTGTTGAATTTCTTTAATATTGGAGCATATAGACGTATTACTTTGTCTGTTACTGATTGACGTATCGTGTTTGCATCTTCTTCGTTCAAATTGTATGGGTTGAGTCCAAGTACGATTTTTTCCTCTATAGTAAGTATATGGAGTTCTTTATCAAGTTGTTCTATTCTCTCTTTCTCGTTTGGCTGTACGTTTTCAGTGATTTCAATAATTTTTTGCATTCTCATTGTGCCGATAATGTCGGCAACCACATCGAGAGAATGTGCTTTAACACCTAAACCTATGTTAAATTCCATTTGATTGTTTGGAAGTCTTCTCATTGTATATTAACGTTTTAAAAATTTGTATTTACTTTTATTTTCCCTATTGTTTTTTGTTCGTCACGTACTCGACAAAGTTCTTTGTGTGCTTTTTCGTACCGTTCACGCAGAGCCTTGTTTTCATCCCGAAGCCTTTGCAGTTCTTGTGCCTGTTCCTGTACCTTGCTTTCGGCTTTAGCCTTTTCTTCCGCAGCTTTGGCAATGATTTCGGGGGCAGGTAGCTGCACTTGCTTTTGTGATAATATAAATTCACTCATCAGCTTGCAAAGCGCATCCACTTGACTACGTTCTTTTTCTACTTCAGCCGGAACAGGAAGAAAAGGTGTAGCTTCAGTATCGTAAATATCGAAATCGTTCTTTTGCAAGAAACTCCATGTCTTTTCTACCCATTCCCCAACAGGTTGCCCCGCTTTACGGCAATATATTTTTATATCTTCAAGCACGTTTTTAGGCACTCTAATGGTACTTGTTTGTATATCGCTCATATATCTATATGTTAATTAGTTATATGCAAAAATATAAAGAATATATTTAGCTTTCTACAAAATCTACAAAAAATATATTTATCTCTTTTTGTCAATATCAAAGCGTAGAGCATTGATGTTGCTTTCGGTAGTCCATACGGCTATTTTTCGTCCGTCAATTTCAACGGTAACACGAATATAATCGTTACCTTGTGGTTGTTCCTTTTCCTGTGAAACTTCCACTACTTTAACTTTCAATTCTTCCATGTCTATTTTATTTTTTTGTCCTTTAGTTTTCCTTTTAGGGTACTTATTACATATCCTTGTGGGTTCTTCTTTCCTCTAACTTTCCCGATAAGTAAGGACAGTTCATACACAAGGTCTAACTCTTTTTTAGCTGACAATATTAAGTCATAGTTGTTTTTTATTTGCCTATCAGAGAACCCTAACTTTGCAAGGTATTCCCTATCCACCTTATCCAAGAACGCAGATAAATTAACTTTTTGGGATAATAGGTCTTTTCGTTCTACATGTTCATCCCTGTTGCGTGGAATTGCAATAGGATAGAACATGATTTTATAAATTTCTTTCCGTCTTTCATGTCCGGTTCTTTGTATCTGTATTCAAATGAAAATGGGCTTTTTTCGTCTAATTCCCTTTTTGCAGGTTCGATGACACGTTTTATGAAATCGGGTGTACGTGGGTATTTGTCTGTAAGTTGAAACATTTCTTTCAGCTTAGTAAAAGTAAAGGTTAAAGGTGTTGTTTGCCCACTCATTAGCTCATAGAAGCGTACAGCATAGACAGATGAAAAGGATAGAGCCGTTTCTAACTCAAACTTTCTGTAACCTTTGGTAAAGTTAAGGAAGCACTCTACAATCTTCTCGTTTAACTCAAAAATAACTTTTTCTCGTTTCCGAATTTGCGGTCTTTCTATAATGCGTATAATTTCCCATAGGTTTGAATCTTCATATTCAAATTTCTTATCATTGAGAGAACGCAAAGCGTCTTTTATACGTTTGTAGTTCGTTTGATTATCTGGAACAAAGTAGCTTATAGGAAACTCTAAGATATATCCGCCAAATAAATCTCTATCTATTTTTCCCTTTAGTTCTTTGCCCTCTAACAAGTATTGCCATGTTTCAACCAAGCGTAAGAGAATACGCTTTTCATCCGCAGAAAAGTCATATTTTGCGGTAGTCATAATATACGACTGAATAACGTCTTTATTGTTTATATTCATATAATTACGTTTTAAAAACGACAATTTGCATAGTTGTTTCGCAGCAAATATACATATAAAAACGACATACAGAAAACAAAGTCTATTTTATTTTAGAAAACTATGCAAAAAGTCGTCTTTGACCCCCTTAAAAACTATGCAAAAAGTCGTCTTTAACTATGCAAAAAGTCGTCTTTTGAAAAATAAAATGAATATAATCGGTTGATTTATAACAAGATATAACGTGCTTTTAAAAAGTGATAAGCATAAACAAGTTATGCTATTTAACACAAAGTATTGATTTTAGAATATAAGTGGCTTAATATCAACACAATAGGGAAAAGGACGACTTTTTGCATAATGGAAAAGCAAAGCAAGAAGCCAAGCGCAGCGGAAAAGGACGAAATTCCCCGCGCGTTAAGAAAGGTTTTTTTATGTATATTATTGTAAACTGTTGGCGTTCGTGATTTGGTCGTCTTTTGGATATAACTATTTGTTATACAGATTTTTGCTTATATATCTTTTACAATATCTGTAAAGTTGGACCAGTTTTCTACTTTGTAACCTCTAATGTCACGTACTGACTTTCTGAACCATTCTATTTTCTTTAGTGCTTCAATGGCTCTGAACAGATTGCCTAAATCTTCGCTTTGTGTAAGGTATGTACTTCCTTGTATCCAATCGAAACTATTTTTCTTTAAGACTTCCTTAATTTCAAAGTAAGCACGATTATACGGTTTTCCGTAGTGCTTTTCAAGGTCTGAAATAGACATATCAAAACTTATGGCAAACATACTTCTTCTGTTTGAGGTTTAAACAAATCTTCCTGTCCGAAAAACACATTCTTATCTTCTGTTTCGGCAGAGATGACGATACCAACAAATGGGTTGTTCTCAACCTCTATCACTATCCCGCTTATCCAATTCGGTAATTTGGTAAGGTCGGGAGAAATTAAAACTTTATCTCCTTTTTTCATATAGCTATTATTTTTGTTTTCAAAGATACAGATTTCCCCATTTACTTAGCTGTTTGTACCTGTTAAATTATGCGCAGTCGGAACTATTCCTATTAGCCCGCCACACATCCGACTGCATAACCCCCGCCCCCTTGTGCCTTGGCGCAGCTCACGCACGCCCGCACCGCAGGGGAGGGGTATTCCGTCGGCTGCTTAGGCAGTCGAATAGGAATAGCAAGAGGAAACGCCACAGAGTTGCGTTTTTTCCTCTTGCCCTACGGGGTTACGGCTGAAAATCAGCCGTATATAAAAAATCATTCGATTTTTTATATATAGTATTGATATATTGTAATAAATAACTACTTTTGTATCAGTACTTAATGATATATAAACCGTTATAATATGGAAGAAAAAAGACCTAATACTCCCCGCAATTCTACTGTTGCCGTTTCTCCCGAAATCGGTAAGAAATTAGAGCGTTTTTGTGATTCATGTGGTATCACGAAGAAAGATTTTATTTCCCTTTCGTTAGACTATTTTCAACGGTACGGGATAAATCCGGCTAAGCATGAAAGCCCCGCCAAAGAA
>SCPN01000666.1_pt1 | contig 13324 bp, 12 predicted proteins | sample 6106831 | NCBI WGS metagenome assembly SCPN01 (sample SAMN10720447, study PRJNA508395) | human gut metagenome | isolation source: Participant 1, 0 month
TATAAGTTAGCAGCTCTTCAATGCTAATTTTTCATTAAGGACACCTTCTTTCGTATGTTTGTGGGGTAACATAATTATACAATAAAAGGTGTCCTTTTTGATTGTTTATGTCTACAATTGGAAGCGAGGTGAAGCATTTGGAAAAAGAAAACAGAAACAGAGAGAAAAGAACATATTCTGGTCTGTCTGTCATTCTTCGCCGTCCAATGAAAAAATTATCCGGACTGCGGCACAGATGGCCCGGGCATTTGGTGCTAATTTTACAGCACTGTATGTGCAGACCGCGGAACCGGCAGAGAAAACGCCGGAGGATCAGGCAAGGCTGCAGAAGCATGTTCGTCTGGCAGAGCAGAGCGGGGCAGAAATTGTAACGACACACAGTGAGGATATTGCCCTGCAGATTGCAGAATATGCGAGAATTTCCGAAGTAACGCGGATTGTCATTGGAAAAAGCATGATGGATCAGGGATTTTTTCGAAAGAGAAGGGGATGGACCGAACGGCTGACCGATCTGGTGCCGGATTTGGAAATCCATATCATTCCGGATTCCAATATCATTACCATATCTGGTCGTATGCGTTATGATGACGTCCATTCTGACCAGCGGTTATACCTGCAGCGTAATCAGTTCTGTGATCAGTGTAGTGCTGTTTAACTACTTCCTGACAGAACCGCGTCTGACACTGTACGCGTACGGTTCCGGTTATCCGGTGACCTTTGCCATCATGCTGGGCATTTCCATTCTGACAGGTACGCTTGCATCAAAATTAAAAGAGAATGCAAAGCTGTCTGCGCGGGATGCGTTCCGGACGAAAATTCTTTTCAATACCAGCCAGCTTCTGCAGAAGGCAGAGGATGCGTCGGAGATTTTTGATATTACAGCGACAAAGCTTGTAAAACTGCTGGGAAGGGATCTGACGGCCGCACCGGCAGGGGCACAGGAGAGCAGAATTGTCCGCGGAACACTTTACAGCGCGCAGACAGGAGGAAAGACGGAAAAAATCTTTGACCTAAGGGAACAGGAAATCATTCAGTGGGTTCTCGACAGCCGGAAAAGAGGAGAAAAATGTCTGGATCGCGGTGGAGGACAACGGCCCCGGGATTCCAAAAGAGTCCAGAGAGCATGTGTTTGAGATGTTCTATTCCGGGAAAAATAAAGTAAGCGACAGCCGCAGAAGCCTTGGCCTTGGACTGGCACTCTGCCGTTCGATTGTAAATGCGCACGGCGGGGAGATAGCACTTTATGACTACGGTCCACAGGGCTGCTGCTTTCGGATTAACCTGCCGCTCAGTGAGGTGAATTTGAATGAATAAGACATTAATTCTGGTTGTGGAAGATGATACGCCGGTTCACAACCTGATTACTACGACGTTAAAAACACACGATTATAAGTATATTTCTGCAAAGAACGGTGCGGGTGCCATTATGGAGGCATCCACACATAATCCCGACATTGTTCTGCTCGACCTTGGCCTGCCGGATATTGATGGCGTAGAGGTGATTGAAAAGATTCGAAGCTGGTCGAATATGCCGATTATCGTAATCAGTGCAAGAAGTGAGGACAGCGATAAAATCGAGGCATTGGACGCAGGAGCGGATGATTATCTGACGAAACCGTTTTCTGTGGAGGAACTGCTGGCCCGCCTTCGAGTCACACAGCGCCGTCTGTCCCAGATGCAGGCAGAAAATGGAGTCCAGTCGGCTGTCTTTGAAAACGGCGCACTGCGGATCGAGTACGCAGCGGGGTGCGCATATCTTGACGGAGAGGAACTTCATCTGACACCAATCGAATACAAGCTGCTCTGCCTGCTGTCGCAGAATGCAGGGAAGGTGCTGACGCATACGTTTATTACACAGAAAATCTGGGGAAGCAGCTGGGAGAACGATATCGCTTCCCTCCGTGTTTTCATGGCGACGCTTCGGAAAAAGCTGGAAAAGAACGGAGAGCAGACGCAGTATATCCAGACGCATATCAGGGGTACCGGATGCTGAAGGTAGAGTAAAAGAAGAAAAAATTTGACTTTACAGGCCTAAAATGATAGCATAAAGGACAGAGAACGCAGTTTTGGGAGGACGAAAAAACGGATGATGAAAAACCTCGAAGTACTGGAGGAAATTAGAAAACAGGGAAAAAATCTGATCGAGACAAAACGGGATGAGTTTGTAAAGCAGAATCTTTTATCGGACGAGTTTATTCAGATGATGCAGAAGAACAAAAAGCCGTTCGAGCTTCTGATGTCGTATTATCAGTGCGCCATTATGGAAATCGAGACAAAGTTCCGGGTGCTGAATCAGGAATACTCGCTTTCCTATGACCAGAACCCGATTGAAGGAATCAAAACAAGGGTCAAATCGTATGAGAGCATTATGCGGAAAATCCGCGTGAAAGACATCCCGGTCACACTGGAGTCTATCGAGGAAAATATCCGCGATATCGCCGGTGTGCGTGTGATCTGTTCTTTTCCAAGCGATATTTATAAGCTGGCAGACAGTTTTCTGAAACAGGATGACATTACGCTGATTGAGCGGAAGGACTATATTCAGCATCCGAAGGAGAGCGGCTACCGCAGTCTTCATCTGATCGTTCAGGTGCCGATCTTTTTACAGGATACAAAGAAACTGGTCTACGTGGAAGTACAGTTCCGTACGATCGCGATGGATTTCTGGGCGAGTCTGGAGCATAAGATGCGCTACAAGAAAAATATTCCCGAAAATCATGTCAAATATCTGCAGGATGAACTCTACGACTGCGCAAGACAGAGCGCGGAGCTGGACAACCGTATGCAGAATATCCGGAATCTGATTGCAGAGGAAGCAGAAGAGGAAGACCACTGCACCTTTGTAACGCTGCCGATGCGATGACGGATTTGAAACAAGGAGGATGCAAAATGAAACAGTGTATGGATGCAGATAATCTTCACCGTCACCTGAAAAAGATCATCGGTTAGGTGCAGGCGATCGAACGTATGGTGGATGAGGACGTGCCGTGCGAGGATATACTGGCGCAGATCAATGCGGTAAAATCGGCACTTCATAAAGTAGGACAAGTTGTCCTCGAGGGCCATATCCAGCACTGCGTGCGCGACGGCATCGAGCACGGAGATGCGGATCAGACGATTGTACAGTTTACGAAGGCTGTGGAACGGTTTGCAAATATGAAATAAAAATAAGAAGATAAGATGAAAAGAGAACTTCCGGCAGGAGCAGAAAAAAGATGCTTCGTCAGAAGTTCTTTTTGTTTTTCTGATTTTGAAAAACTCCTCTTGACAACCAATACCCCTATAGGTATACAAGGAGGAAATAGTGTGAAAAAGTTAGAGGAGTTTCTCGAGTTGGGGAGGAACGAAGAAGGACATCACGCTGGCATGCGCCGACAAGAGCAAAAAGCTTTTCGTCTTCCTTGTGTAAATCGATTATGGTAAAAATCCTCCCAAAAACAAAATAGAAATAAGTCGTTGTATCCTGTTTCTATCGTACCGGATTTTGCAGAAAAGACAAGTGCGTACCTGAAAGTGACATGGTTTCCAAAAGATACTAATGGACTTCGAAATTAAAGAATCAGCTCCTGTTCCCGGAACAGTGCGTCGACCGCCTCTTCATACTCGGCAAGCCGGTTCGCCTTTTTGATCTTTTTCAGATATTTCTGCGGATTGGTAAACGACATTCCAAGATAAATCCAAAGTGCTTTTAATTTGAACAGCACATTTTTATCCCCGGAAATCACACACGCATAACCGGCGCAGAGATCCTCACAGAACGCGTGCAGCAGCTCTTTATCGGGAGCAGAGGCTTCGCCGCCTGCCGGATCTGCACTGCGCAGCATCCCAATCAGCCACGGATTCTGCAGTACCCCGCGTCCGAGCATCACTTTCTCCGTGTCCGGAAACTCACGGCAGAGATTCTGAAAATCATCGGGTGAGAAAATGTCACCGTTGTAGCAGAGCGAGCAGCGGCTCGTCTCATACGCTGTCCGGTAGCACTCCATGCGCGGCGTAAATTTATAGAAATCTTTCTGAATCCGCGGATGAATGATCAGTTCCTCGAGCGGATATTTGTCGTAAACCGTAAGCAGATCCTCCCACTCGTCGGTATCCGTTGTGCCAAGCCGCGTTTTGATCGAGATGCGGCAGTCGCACGACGAAAAAATCTCATCGAGAAACGCGTCGAGCGTATTCGGCCACGCGAGCAGCCCGGAGCCGCGCCGCTTGGCGACAACCGTGCCGGACGGGCATCCGAGGTTCAGATTGACGGTATCGTAACCGTACTCCCTCAGTTCCTTTGTCAGGAACAGAAAATCCTCCGCCTGATTAGTGAGAATCTGCGGAATCACCGTCATTCCTTCGTTGTGCTCCGGGAGAATATCGTTCCGTTCGCGGGAACTCATTTTTTTATTTGTAATAAACGGCGTGAAATAACGGTCCGCCGCCGGAAAATATTTGTGGTAAGCATTCCGGTACACATACCCGGTCAGCCCTTCCATCGGGGCGAGATAAAACTGCATGATGATAAAATCCTTTCGAAAAATAGTCAGGGAACTGCAGAAAATGACTGCATTTCCCAATATCCAAAAGTGTACCACAAAACCATGGAAAACGACAGAAAAAGTTCCTACAGAAAGTGCAGTCAGACACCGAGAAGCACGGAAAATACAAAATATACTAAAATAGTGGGAAAAATAGAGAAAAATGCAGAAAAGGTCTTGACTTTAAAGTGTACTTGAATGATACACTGATTCCAGAAGGAAACATAAGGGAGGAATTTCAAGATGGAAAAAGTAAAAAAAGTAACCCTTTCCGGCATGCTCTTTGCGATCGGCCTGATCCTGCCGTTCTTCATCGGCCAGATCCCGGCAGTTGGAAAAATGCTCCTGCCATGAACGGCTGGAAGCATACTACGATATGAAGGTCTTCCTCACGATCGATCCGATCGAGCAGATCAGAGAATTGAAAGCGGAACGGGAGTGAAAAGGCGGTGGAATTTCAGAAGAAATGGATTCCGCTCGAGGAGCTGTATTTTGAAAAATGCCGCACCAGAAGCCGGTGCGACGTCTGTTTTACAATGTGTGATGAGATGTAGAAAAAATCCGATACAGAATCTTTTTTGAGGGGTCCTCAAAGATTTCTGTACCGGATTTTTCTAATTCTGCATATGAATCTGCTCGCCCGTCACCGGCGCAAAGCAGCGAAGCGTTTCGCCATCAAGATTCTCGCGGTGCATATCAACCGCAGAAATCTGATGATTGTCATACGTCGTATAATAGTAAATTCCCTGCGTCGCATTGCAGCAGGAAGTATAGAGCGTGATCTCATACTTTCCGTCCGCCACCTCGCAGCATCCTCTCTGCTGGTCAACAGAATTTAAAATATGGAAAAACTGGCTGACACTCTCCGTTTCGCTGTTTCCCGAGATCGAGTTCTGCTTTACAAACGCCACGCGTGCAAAGCGGGAAGCAGACGAGAGGTCGCCCGGCAGTCCAAGACCGCCCATGCCACGGCTGTACGTAGAAAGATCGAGCTGGTTGGAAAACGTGTTGGCCGGCTGTTTCGGTGACAGATGCAGGTAATTGTTCAGTGAGAACATCTGCATTGGAAACGGCGGATTGTTTGTCAGAACGCCGACCGGATTGTCGTAGACATGCAGACCGTCCGCCGTGGATTCCACGGTGATGGCACCCGATGCATCTGCGATGATCCAGTGAAGCTGTGCGAGCGGAAGATTCTTTTTAAAAGGTGTGCTGATGAGATTGATACGGGAGAGGGATTCTTTTGCTTCCGCAAGCGAAGCACATGTACCGAGAATCCACGGGATCAGCTCGAACTGCGCGATATTGTCTTTCTCCGGTTTCGGATCGAAATAAACGGCATTTCCTACAAAATTAAGGCCGGCGATACCAAGCCCCTTTTCATTGAACGCCTCATAATAGAGCGGGTAATCATCCATCACACACGCCATGCCGATCATTGCATAGTGATGGGAAAGGGACGGCATATGAAGAAAGGAAAACGGATAATTGCGAGGTGTAACGGTGATCTGGTCGCCATAGGAAAATTCATAATCGAGTGTGCGACCCATATAAAAGTCGCGTGTTTGATAGGTTGCTGCTGTACACATAGAAAAACTCCTTTCGATGGACGGGTTGTCATTGCTGTAAGGTATCATAGCACAGAAGCGGAGGAACGAACAGGAGAAAAATATGAAAAAAGTATAAAAAAGTATAAAAAAGGATCCTGTCAGGCAGGATCCTTCAGAGTGGAGACAAAACCCTGCTTTTGCAGGGTTTGCTATGGGTGTTTTTTGAGGGATGATTGCTCAGATACGCTCCGGGTCGCTGACCGGTATCTGTTTCGAAGCAGCAGATCAGACATAGATGCTGTGATTTGAAAGGACGCTGCAGGAAGAGGTGGAATTACGCAAGATGCTTCCGGAAGCGTTCTATGACAGCAACGGATTCTGCACTGACAGGTTTCGGAACAGCGGACGGTTTTGCAAGAAAATAGCCCTGCAGGAGATCAACATCCAGTTCCAGTACCTTCAAAAGTTCAGCTGGAGTTTCCAGACCCTCGGCAATGATTTTCATGCCTCTTTGATGTGCATAGGAAACAATATTTTCTACGATCTGCTGCTTGTCCGGATCGGAGTCGATATCGCGGATGATGGAAAGATCTAGCTTGATATACGCCGGTGCAAGCTCCAGAAGCGTTTTTTCATTGCTGTAGCCGCTGCCGTAGTCATCCAGGGCAAATACACCGGAAAATCCCGGCATCTCACGTTTTTTCAGCAGAGCTGTAAGATCCGGTGAATCCTCCTCTGTGATCTCAATGACAATCCGATCCTGAAGAAAGCTGTATTGTTCGACGTAAGCCACTGCCTCGTCGTGATTCATGTATTGGCTTGCAATCGAATTGACAAAGAGAAGCTCATCACCGCGTATCTGATGGGTGGAGAGGAATGTGGCATAGGATTTTGCAGAGAGAAACATAGTCAGACGTTCTATTTCATGCAGGCACTCTTCCTCGTGAGCCAGCTGCAGGATCTGATCCGGACGAGTAAGTGCCGGGAGATTTCCGCGCATCAGCGCCTCGTAGGCGTAGATACTGCCGTCCGTGGCGGAAACAATTGGCTGGAAGTAATACGTAAACAGCTCTTCATTCAACATTTTATGGAACAGGCGGCGCATCTCGGTTTCCTTTGCATTTTTTGTAAAAAGCTCCAGATCGAATTCGGTAATGTACCCTTTTTCTGCTTTCTTTACCTGGTACATTGCGAAATCCGCATATTTTTTCAGCGTAGACAGATCTGTACTGTTTTCCGGATACCAGGAAACTCCGCCGGAAAGGCGAAGGGGCAGTTTACGACCACTTGGCAGCTCCAGGGCTGTATTTGAAACCGCAAGGGAAAGATTCTGCAGAAGTGCTCGAATTTCTTCCTGCGATTGGTAGCCGTAGAACAGAAGATTAAATTCATCGCCGGAAATACGGGCACAGAGCGTTTTAGCCGGCACAGAGGAGATAAAACACTGTCCTGCCTGCCGGATATAGGCATCGCCCCAGTCGTGGCCGAAGGTGTCGTTGGTGCGTTTTAGATTGTCAAGGTCGATCATCAGAAGGGCAGCGTGACCGAGAACTTCCGAATGCTCAAAAAGAGCTTCACTTTCCCGCTGAAACGCGCGTCGATTGTAGAGACCGGTCAATGCATCGTAATCACGCTCGTGCTCCATGCGCTGCCGTTCCAGCATAACGGAGGTAAAATCTTCGACAAGTCCGATCTGCGCATAGCCCTCGCGGGAGGTCTCCATACGGATGTAGCGGATTGTTCCGTCAGAAAATGAAATTTCATACACCTTAGAATGTCCGACCCATACGGTATGAGAATGTGTCTGGTCAAATTCACGCAGCATCTGCTGGAAATACCGGGTGGAAAGCCCGGAGACATCTTCAGATGGAAGGTTGAGCATGGGAAAAAGTTCTTTGTGACATAGACCGTGTTGAGATCAAAACGCATCTCATAGCCACCCAGTTCAATACTTGCCATTTCCATGATACGCAGGAATTTTGTGGAGGTTGTCAGAATAATATGGATACTGCCGTCATCGGAAAAGTCACCTTCTTCCAGGTAATTGGGAAGATAGGCAGCCTTTTCTTTCTCTGTAAGATAAGGGAAAGATCAACGACCTGTCCCATCTGCTCAAGCGTATAGGCGGTATCGGCGTAGGCGGAAAAAATATTTGGCATGGCAAGGGCACCAACCCTTCCTTTGGCGGCATCGAGAACATTTTTTTCCAGGTCATTGATGCTGCCCTGACTGGAGGCTTCGACCGTAATATGCTCTTTTTTTCCGATCGTTGTATTGAATTCCTCAACAAGACGTTCAAAGGAAGCTAACTGATCTCCGTTGTAATACGTCCATACGGTCAGCGTAACGGGTTTGTCGGAGGCGCGGCATCCGCCAAGAAGCGATACAGCGAGAACAGAACTCAAAAGAACGGTTGTGGCTTGATTTAAAAAAATTATAACATAAAGGAACAGGAGCCGCAATCGAAATTAAGCCGTGGAACAGAAAAGTTGTTACAGTTCACTGGTTCCCAGCGAACTGTAACATTCGCAGCCCTCATTTAAAGTTTTAGCTAAGGAGGGCTGCTCACGCCTGAATCACTTTCTTACGCAGCGAAACAGCAAGTGTTTCACTGCTGAGTGAACTGTAACGAAAAGTTACCTGTTGTTTGCCGGGTACCGGTAAAGTGTAATGCAGCAGGAAAGAATCCGGTAAAGGAAAAAAGCTCCGCCGGAAAAGGTGGTATTTCCGGTGGAGCTCTGTAAAAGTGATCAGAATTTTACTGATGATAATAAGAGAGGAAGTCGGTGAGCTTTCCAACCGCATCCTTTAAAACTTCAATTCGCGGCAGGTAAACAACGCGGAAGTGATCCGGCTGTCCCCAGTTGAAGCCGCCGCCGTGGACGATCAGAAGTTTTTTGTCGCGCAGCAGATCGAGAGCAAATTTTTCGTCGTTTGTGATATTGAACTTTTTCGTGTCAATTTTCGGGAACATGTAGAACGCAGCTTTTGGTTTGACTGCGGTGATACCCGGAATATCGCAGAATGCCTTGTAAACGTATTCGCGCTGCTCGTAAATCCGTCCGCCCGGAACGATGTAGTCGTTGACGCTCTGGTGGCCGCCAAGAGCGGTCTGGACAACGGACTGGGCCGGAACATTAGAGCAGAGACGCATGTTAGAAAGCATTTTGAGTCCTTCAATATAGTCCTTTGCGATAGCTTTATTTCCGCTTAAGATCATCCAGCCGATGCGGTAGCCGGCGATCATGTGCGATTTGGAAAGACCACTGAAGGTGACACAGAACAGATCCGGTGCGAGGGATGCAATGGAAACATGCTCGAGACCGTCCATGACGAGCCGGTCATAAATTTCATCGGAAAAGATGATCAGCTGATGTTCTCTGGCAAGCTCGACAATCTGCTGCAGTACCTCTTTCGGATAGAGTGCACCGGTCGGGTTATTCGGATTGATGATAACAATCGCTTTTGTGCGGTCGGTGATCTTCTTTCGCATATCATCGATGTCCGGATACCATTCGGACTGTTCGTCGCAGATGTAGTGGACGGCTTTTCCGCCGGCCAGCGTTGCGCAGGCAGTCCAGAGAGGGTAATCCGGGGATGGGATGAGGATTTCATCCCCGTCATCCAGAAGAGCGGACATACAGAGATTAATCAGCTCACTGACGCCGTTTCCTGTATAAATATCATCAATAGAAACATTTGGCAGTTTCTTTAACTGTGCGTATTGCATGATTGCTTTTCTTGCGGAGAAAAGTCCCTGGGAAGGAGAGTAGCCCTCACAGTCGGTAAGCTGATGACTCATGTCGTAGATGACCTCATCCGGGGTACGGAAACCAAAAGGAGCCGGATTTCCAATGTTCAGCTTCAGAACCTGCGTGCCGCACGCTTCCATGCGGTTGGCTTCTTCTACGACAGGTCCGCGGACATCATATAAGACATTGTCGAGTTTTGATGATTTTTTAAATTCTCGCATAGGGGAACCTCCTGTTTTTGTCTGGGAAAGAGAAGCAGCAGATGGATCAGAACAAGATTCTGTCGAATCAGAAACCGTATCTGCCGTATAGTTTACTGTGGAATCTTTTGCAAGCAGCCAGTCGGGATCGACCTGGAGCACATCGGCCAGAAAGTGAAGAATGTCGGAGCGCGGAACCGTTTTTCCGCTGACATACTGGCTGACATGGCTTTTCCCAAGCTTCACACCGCGCCGCTGGGCCGCTCGGATCAAATCGACCTGCTTGAACTGTTTCGCCTGCATGGCTAGTTTCAGACGGTCGGAAAAGGTTTCGTTTGTCATAGAAAATCTCCTTAAGATAGAATACAAAATAAAAAAAAGTTCAAAACTGTGCTTATTGTAGCATGGACAAGAAAAAAGTTCAATAGAAAAACTGAAAATTGTAAAAATGTTGAAAAGTTCAAAATTAAAGCGAAACAAGTTCAATTATAATATTCTCTATTCTGTACAGGTAAAGCGTTAAACCTTGCGCATTTTGCAAATTGACAAACGATGAGATTTCGGTAGAATAAAAAAATAGGATGCTATGCGTTTCTGTTGGGATCCGCCAATAGAAACGGGAGAGAAAGGAAGGAAAATGTATGGGGGAAGGTCATAAAAAACTGAATTTTTCCGATTGTATGGGACTTGCGATCGGACAGATCATCGGTTCGGGCATCATGGTACTGACGGGAATCGTCATCGGTCTGACAGGACACGGCATTGCCGCAGCGTTTATTTTAGGTGCCGTGCTTGCCATTATCACCTGTGTACCGTTCATCATCCTGACGTCCGCAATCCCGTCATCAGGCGCCGGCTTTACTTACATCCGACGATTGATGGGTGAAAAAGCCGGCTTTATGTACATTGCGATGTTTGTCTTAAGCCAGGTTCTGATCGCAACGTACGCGAAAGGCTTTGCGAGCTATTTCTGCTCGATTTTTCCACAGTTTGGCGAGTCGGCTGTCGCAATGGCAGCACTTGTAATCTGTACCGCCGTCAATCTCATCGGACTGAAATCGAGCGCACTGGTGCAAAAGGGCATGGTTGTGCTGTTGCTTTTGAGCCTGTTCTTATTTATTGTATTCGGTCTGCCCAAGGTGAGCTGGGATGCCCTGACACCGACGGTATCCAACCTGATGCCGAACGGTCCGAAGAACTTTTTCACAGGCGTAGCGCTTTTAAGTTTTGCGTGCGGAGGCGCAAAATTCGTTGCGGAGAACGGAGATGATATCGTGGAGCCGTCCCGCACGATTCCAAAGGTTATCGTGCTTTCCACGAGTATCGTTGCTGTATTCTACGTGCTGATCGGTATCGTGGCAGGCGGCGTGCTTCCGGTCGAAACGGTCGCATTTCAGAATCTGACGCTTGTCGCACAGGAGATTTTTCCAACCTGGCTGTACCTGTTTTTCGTGTTCGGTGGTGCCGTATTTGCGCTGCTTACCACCCTGAACGGAACCTTGAGCTGGGTGACAAGAGGACTGCAGGCTGCCGCAAAACAGGGCTGGCTGCCGGAAAAAACCGCGGAGGAGAATAGAAACGGTGTTCCGGCGATCCTTCTGATGGTCTTTTTCCTGATGGGCGCCATTCCGATCCTTACGGGAATGGATCTGACATTGATTTCCAACATGGGTGTCGGAACCGATATGGTGACGGAATTTATGGTACTCCTGGCCTGCTGGCGTCTGCCGGATATCTTCCCGGAAGAGTATCAGAAATCTGCGTTTTGTATGAAAAAGCGGACACTTCACATTCTGCTGTTTTTCATCGGCATTCTGATGATCGGAACCTCGTATGTCAATCTGTCGGATCTTACGGTTCCCGCGGCGATCGCATGCGGCATCTATATTCTGGTGATGTTTGTTTACACGCAGGTCCGATACCCGTATGTGAAGGCAAAACAGGAAAAGAAAGAAGACAAATAAAGAAGAGAAATGGAGAAGAAACATGAGGGCAACAACAAAAGAGCAGGGCTTTTACAGCCAGATTTTTAAGCTGGTTCTGCCGATTGTGATTCAGAATCTTTTAAGCGCGGCAGTCAACTCTGCCGATGTCGTGATGCTGAACTACGTGGGACAGTCCGCTATTTCCGCGGTATCCCTGGCATCCAACTATGCAAATGTATTATTTATGGTTTATTACGGACTGGGAACAGGAGCAACACTTCTGTGTGCCCAGTACTTTGGAAAAGGCAATATGCGAGCAATTCAGACTGTCGAGGGAATCGCACTTCGATTCTCCGTCATCATCTCCGTCGTTGTGGCAGGAATTGCTTTTACCATGCCACAGATGATGATGCGTCTGTTTACAGATAATGCGGAACTGATCCGGATCGGTGCTTCGTATCTGCGCGTCATGGGTGTGACCTACCTGTGCTGGGGCATTACGGAGATCTATCTTGCGGTGCTTCGAAGCCTCGGCCGTGTGACGATCAGCATGGCGATGAATATGATGGCATTCGCACTGAACGTATTTTTCAACGCATGCTTCATTTTTGGCCTCTTCGGATTTCCGAAGCTTGGAGCAACCGGTGTTGCAATCGCAACGGCGATGTCGCGTGTCATTGAACTGATCGGCTGCGTGATTGTGTCGATTATGAGTAAGGATATCAAGCTCGATCTGCGGTACATGTTCATCCGCAACAAGCTGCTGTTTTCCGATTTTGTGAAGCTTTCACTTCCGGCACTTGGAAATGATCTTTCCTGGGGCGTTGCATTTTCGATGTATTCTGTGATCCTGGGCCATCTGGGAAGCGATGCGGTAGCGGCAAACTCGCTCGTTGTCGTTGTAAGAAATATCGGAACCGTGCTGTGCTTTGGTGTGGCAAGTGCAGGCGGTATTCTGCTTGGAAATGTTATGGGAGAAGGAAATCTGGAAAAGGCGAAGGAATATGCATCGAAACTGCTGAAGCTGACGGTTGTTGCCGGAGCTGTGGGTGGACTGGTTGTGCTGGGTATCACGCCGTTTGTATTGAAATTTGCTTCTTTAAATGAGACCGCGATGCATTATCTGAAATATATGCTGCTGATCAATACCTATTATATTATGGGGGCGGCCGTCAATACGACGCTGATTGCCGGAGTATTCCGTGCCGGAGGTGACACAAAGTTCGGACTGGTCTGTGATACGATTGATATGGGTGCTACGCGGTGCACGCGCTTGGATTTATTGCAGCGTTTGTCTTCAAGCTTCCTGTCCTTGTGGTTTATTTCCTGCTGTTACAGACGAGTTTGTAAAATGGCCGTGGGTTCTGGAAACGG
>SCPN01001464.1_pt1 | contig 13282 bp, 23 predicted proteins | sample 6106831 | NCBI WGS metagenome assembly SCPN01 (sample SAMN10720447, study PRJNA508395) | human gut metagenome | isolation source: Participant 1, 0 month
GGCGTTGCGAGTGCATTTTACGGGCTTAATGGTAACGGGCGTTATCGAGGGACATCAACGACCAGCATTCCATAGCGGTCAAAGTCCGTTTCGACCACCCACCAGTGGGGCGATGATTTGTATAATGATGTGTGGGCGTGGGGGCGCAAAATAGACGAGTTCGGCACGCTGCACCGCAACTGTTGGAGGACAAACCGGACTTTCAGATAATGACGGTAGTTTTCGGCGAATCAGCCGGATAGACCGCAGTGTTTTTGAAGATGTTGCAGCGTGGGGTGTCTGTTCCCTGCAAGGCTGGGTAAACAGCTATAGAAGTGTCCGGTTTGTAGCCATAGACGACCATACGGCAATCATCACGGGCGATATAACATGGAGCAGGTAAAGGTGTGGTTAGAGATACACGTCCATAAAGAGGCAAAACCAGTTGATAGAGAACGGCGGCAAGCAGCCGCCGTTACTCCGTGAGCCTGCCAGCGGGTGAAGAAGTAACAAAGAAACCTCGTTTTCCCTATCATGGAAACAGCCCGCCGATGCTTCCCGGCGGGCTGTCTGCGATATTTACGCTTTGCGTATCATTTCCATACCCGGTTTCCCAAGAGGGATGATAAAACGGATGTCGCAACTATAAATCCTCATAGGTGAATAAATTTTACACCAAGTATGCGCACGGTTTCTTCTTCCTCGATGTCATATTTCCATGTCCAGTGACAGCATTTCCAATCGAACCATACCATTACGGGCGCATCATCTTCTTCGTCCGCCCATTTGGACGGTATTCAGCACTGTCACGTCAGATGCAGTCCTTATCACAATGATGATGTCACCTACTGCCGGAACTATATCCGTTTCAACGTGGTTTCTATATACCACGAGATACCTTTATATCCAATTCTATTTTTACCATGTCATTTTATTGTTTAGGGGTTATCGTTTCCGTTTCTTCCTTGCTGTTGTCATTATTGAACGATAGCGAAAGTTGCTGCATCTGCCCGAAGCTGTCGATGATATAAATGTCAATCGTCTGCTGGTCTGTCGATGCCGAGGTATAATAGAGCCTGAACGTTTCTTTTTCCAGCGGGTAAAGGTCATTGGGCAGGAACACCGTGCCGTTATCCATTTCCAGCTTCCCTTTGCCGTCCGGCTGGAAGTACCTGATTTGATAGGTAGTCGGCTGGTAATAGCCGCCACGCACCAACTGGCAGCGTATTTCGGCGGTTTCCCCGACTTTCAGCCTTTTGGGTACTGGCAGCGTTTCGATGCTGAACGGGTACGCCTGCTGAATATCCAAGTTGTCATTACAGGCGGTGATAAGTACGGGGCGGCCACGATGTAGCAGCCCATGATGATTTTATACATTACATTTTTCATATACATTATTATATAGCGGTCAGTTGATAATGAATTTCAGTCCCAAAGATACCTGCGTGTGGAACTTGCCTATGTCCGAGCCGAACAACGCCCGTTCCCTTGCGTTCAGCAGCAGAGCCACCCGGTCGGTCAGGTAGGCTTCCAGTTCCAGCGTCAGCGCACCGCCGTAAATGAAGCAGTCCTTATCCAGCAGCGTGGAGCCGTCCGGCAAGAGCTTTTCGCTTCGGTTGCTCGTTTCATACCCGGCGAGTGCCGACAAGCCCAATGAAAGGAAAAAGGTCTTTCGCCTGTCCGATAGGAATTTCAGGTAATAGCCGCCCTCTGCGGTGAACTGTTCTACGGGTATCTGCATATCCTTGTAGTCATACTTCTTGTGCAGGTATTCCCGCCAATCACCCAGCGGTTTGCGTTCTTGGTGTAAACGCTGTACGCCGCCCCGATGTGGTAGGCGAAATCACTGCCAGCGTTCCAATGCACCCCGTCCGTCATGCCCGCCGTCACCTGCAAGCCTTTCATGCCCGGCAGGTATCTTTGTGCGTGTGCCTGAAACGAGGTCAGGCACAGCACAAAGAGCATCATTATAAAGATGTGTCTTTTCATTCCTATTTGATTTTGAGTTCGTTAATCACTTCTGCGTTCACGATGTCGGCGTTCCACCCGGATAACCTGATGCCGCCCGCCGTTCTTCTCGTAGAGTTCCACCAACAGCAGCTTGTCGTCAGGAATGGTGAACTTCGGCAGGGCGTACACCGTGCGCACGATCGTTTTCCTGCAATTTCTATCACCTCGTTGTAGCTGCGTACCGCATCCAGCACCGTTTCCTGAATAGCCGTGCGCTTCGGCACTTTCTTATCGACTATCTTAAACTAGATGAAGTCGGTATCGAAGGCACGTTGGAACTGTTCTTTGTCTGCGTATGCACGTAGAGCATCCCGTTATAGGTGTAAATCCCCTTGATTAAGAACTGTATGCCGAAACGCTTGCTACCCAAGTGGCGCACTTTCCGGTCATTGTTCTTGTAGATGCTTTGCATTATCAGCTTCACCAACAGCGGGCTTTCATTCCCCAATTCCCGGAAATAGATGTTCATGCGGGTATGCGAAAATCGGACGTATCTTCATTTTCCAAGAAGTCTTTCATTTCGATGTTGAGCATTTCCGGTTCACGGGCATACTTGGCGTTGAATGAAAAAACTCCCGTCCTCGCAGATAACGGAGAAGTTCGTTTCGCCCGGAAAGCCCTCTGTCGTGGCTTTCACCCTGATTACGTTCTCCGCACCGTCCGCCTTGCCCGCTATGATATGGTTGCTTCCCAAATCCACGTAGCGGACGGCGGCGGGGAAGATGATATGTACCGTCTTGGCAAAGGTCACTTCCACGCCGTAGGGCGTAACCATTTGGCGGTACGGGAGTTTACGGGTAATCCCCCGGTACAAGTCGTTGCCAGCCGCATACTTCACGGTGTCAGTAGTTTGTGCGTTTGCCGCATACACGCCCAGCAAGAGGGCGAACATTACAAAAATCTGTTTCATTGTCAATTGAAATTTTAGTGGTCGTTGATAAAATGGTTATTGTTGTTTGGCGTAAAGCATCACCTTGTACCCGGCTTTCAGCTTCACTTTCACGGTTCGGAACTTCTTGGCGAGGTAGCCGGACGTGCCTTGCAGCAAGCCCCTTGTCACGTCCATAGCCACCTGCTGCCCGGCACTCCGTGCAAAGGAAATGCTTGTACCCAGCCCGCTTCCGATATTCGCCATAGCTTCGTTGAACGCTTCCTGCTCCATAGAGGACGGCACAGATAATCCCTTTTGCCCGTCCGTGTCGAACACGGCGAGTTCCAGCGGGATGATGTTGCCAGCGTACTCAATCGAGGACACCAGTATGTCGAGCCGTTCGCCCTGCACTTTTGCCGTACCCGCCACAAGGGTATTCTTCGGCACGACTATGTTTCCCGCCTGCATGGGTTCGAGCAGCCGGAGTTTCACCGCCTGCCCGTCCGTCAGGGTTTGGTCTTGGTGGATGCAGGCGGCTATCGTATTCCTTCCCATAGCGTAGCCCGTGCCTACCGCCGTGTTGAAGCCGTAGTTTCGTGGCTGGCTGTAAGCCCGGATGAAGTCGGCATCGCTCATGGGCTGCTGCAATCCCGATACGGTCGTTTCCCGGATTGCCTGCACCGCTACCGCATCCGGCTTGCGGTCAATGCCGCCCGTTACCGGGACTTGTGCGACTTGTCCTGCCCGCCGTTCATGTACTTTGCCGCCAGCTCGTAGGATTTTTCCAAGAGTGCCATTTGGTCGTCAGCGGTGGGTGTGGCGTTCTGCTGCTGTTGCAGTCGGTCGGTCAGTTCCGCTACCTGCCGCTTCAAGTCCTCTTTTTTCGTCTTTTTCCAGGGGGCGTTTCGTAGAACGTGCTTAACTGGCGGTTGATGTCCCGGTAAGCGTATGCCGAAGAACACCGCCGCCCTTTGGGCTTCGGATCTTCCGGCATCAGGTCGATTTCCGCTTGCGGTTCTTCCGCTTCATCATCCCCCGTGAAACCGAAGTCCTGCAAGGATTGTATCTTGTCCTGCTGTTTGCGGTTCAGCATCGCCTGTTCGTAAGCCTTTTGCTTGTCGGCTATAATCCCGTCCTCTGCGGGCAGGGGTATGTCGGCGTTGAAGCCGCCCACGCTCTCCACGTTCACGTCCTCTTTGCCGGAGGGGGCGAATATCAGGTACATGCACCCGGCAAGGGCAAGGAACATCAGCGGGAAGACTATCATTTTCCTGCGCTGCTGCACCTGCTGCGGGGTAAGTTCCCGTTTGGGTTTATCTTCCTTTTTCGGCTTCCCGTCCGCCTGCGGTACGGTCGTGCCGTTCTCATTCTTCTGTACTTCTTCCATATTCCGGTCTGTTTAAGGGGTTGATACTGTTGATTGTGTCATTGCCTTGCAATGGCAGTTGTTTGATATGTTCTATTTGCAGCCGCCTGCCGTCCCGTTTCCCGATATTGTAGATTGATGAAACGGTGATGTAGATAGACAAGCCGCCGAAAGAAGAAGAACATCACGAGGATAACCGCCAGCCTTTTGCCCGGCGTAATCCGTCCGCACATCCGGCGCAGGCAATCGTCCGCCCAGTCCTGCACCTTTTCGATGTAGTTTCGTTTTCTCTCCATAAGGCTATCTCTTAATGGTCTGTAAATCCTTGTTCTCGGTAATGGTGAACGCTTCGATGATGAAGCCGTGCGGGTTGTTGTCGCTCCGTGTGGCGTTGAGCAGGCGGCACGAGGTCACAAGGCTTCGCACCGTCAGGCTGCTTTCCCGGACAATCAACTGGCGGGCATACGTGTTCACCTTGTAGGGGTACTGGTCGAAGTCGCACTTCACGCTGTCAATCTCTACCGTCTGCGTGACGTTTCCGGAAATCACCCGGTTATAATACCCCTTTTCCGCCAAGTCCTTGTAATAGTTGAAAGCGGTCTTGTCGGCAAGGAACAGCGAGCGTTTGATGTTGCTTTCGATAGCCCCCTTGTCGGGTGATAAGGTGAAGAAAGTTCGTGGAAACGCCGCACGTGCGACTTGGCTTCCACGGGTCTGTTCTGTGCCATGTCCTGCGAGAGTGCCAGCATCAGGCTTTTGCCGTTGTCGAGGACGTATATCTTCTGCCGCTGCTTTTCGGCGAAACTGTACGAGTTCCACACGGCGAAGCCCGTCACCAGTGCGCACAGGCAGATGAATACCAGCGCAAAGAGCCGGATTTGCCGGAAACTCGTTTCGATGTTCGTTAATGATTTAAATTCCATTTGTCTAAATTTTGATGTTGGTTATTTGAAGTTTCCCGGTTACTTTCCCGCTTGCCGCACCGACCGCAGCCCCGGCGACTGACCCAGCCCGTGCCACGTTTCGGTTATAGGCAGACATTCCGCCAGCCGACACTATCCAGCTTGCCACCGTAGGAATGGTGAAGTAGCCCACGATGCCGATAATCATAAATATTACATACACGGTGCTGCTCCCGTCCGGGATGAAATTCGGGTCTGAAAGTTCCTGAATGTCCTTTTGGAGCATCAGCGTTTGTATGCGTGCCAGCACGCTGCTGAACAAATCCGACACGGGAAGCCACAGGTAAATGGAGATATAGCGTGAAATCCACTGGGTCAGCGTGCTTTGAAACCGTCATAGACGGAAATCGCAAACGCCAGCGGACCCAGTATCAAAGCACAATCAGGAAGAACGTGCGCAGCGTGTCTATAATCAGCCCGCTGCCTGAAAGAGCATTTCCAGCAGTTCCCTGAACCAGTCCCGGACGGACTTCTTGATATTGTAAGCCGCCCTGTCCATGTACATTCCGGTCATAGTCACCATGTCGGAGGGTGACCAGCCCAGTTCTTCCAGTTGTCTGTCAAATTCCTCGTCCGATGCGAGGTAAGCCGTTTCGGGGCTTCGCATCAGGGCTTCATATTCCAGTCGGTCTTTCTGCGCCCGGTATTCGTTCATGTCGAAAGTCTGCGTTTCCATAAGCTGGTTGCACCCTTTTACCACTGGCGACAGCACCGTGTTGATAGTCCCCAGCACAAACGTGGGAAAGAACATGATGCATAGCCCCAGCGCAAAGGGACGCAGGAGCGGGTACACGTCTATGGGTTCGGCACGTGCGAGCGACTGCCACACTTTGGCGGCTACATAGAACAAAGCTCCCAGCCCGGCTATCCCTTTGGCTACCCCTGTCATGTTGCTGCACAAGGGCATCATTTCATCGTACAGCACCCGCAACACTTGGTGCAGGTTGTCAAAATCCACTGCTGCTAATAACATAGGCATATTATTTAAGTGGTTGCATCATGTTACCAGTAGCGTTCATCCGCCGAGCCGTAGAGAGCCAGCACCCGGTCGGTGTCGTTTTTCTTCTTTGCCCGCAGGTAGGACACGGATATGTTCTTGCGGGTGTAGTAGTTCACGAGGTTGCGGTAATTCAATAGGCTTCGGTAGGCATTATCAATAATAGCCAGCCGTTCGGCATCCGTCAGTGACATACCCGTGATGTTCACTACATTCTTCAAGTCCTGCAACACGTCCGAGCTTTCCGACATCAGTTTGGCATAGCCGAACGATATTGCGGAAAGTTCGTCAGGCGTGAAATTCGGGTCTGCCAGCATACTTTGGAAGTTGCGCACGTAGATTTCGGAGATTTCCGCCACCAGTTCAATGGACTTCTTCACCTTGACACCGCCCTTAACCACGTCATGCACCGCTTTGAGCGCATCGTAATATTTTTTACCCTGCTGGAAAATCTTCTGCGCTTCCATGAAGCCGTCCAGCGTGTTCTTGGCAGTGGTGGAAGTCTGCACTATCTGCTTGGTGGTGTTGATGATGCCCTGTGCCAAGTTGCCGGGGTCTGATACCACCCACTGTGCGGATGCCTTGCCGATGAAGCAAAGGCATACCGCCATAAGGAGAATTGTTTTCTTCATGTTCCTAAATTTTCAGTTGTTGATAATCGGGGATTACGTTTGCTTTCCGCAAGCCGCTTGATAGCCAGTTCAAGGTTGCCGCCCAGCTTTCGGCGAGGGCGAACAGTTCCATTTTCTCGCTTTCCTCTGTCGTGAACGTGTAATATTCTTCCAATGAAACTTCTGTGGCATATACCGCTGACTGTGTGCCGCCCAGCGAGAAGAAAACCTCCTTGTACTTCCGTCCGGGGTGGTTCGCCATGTTGATAGACAATATCTGCGAACGCTCCTTGTCGGTCAGTCCGAGCAGGTTTTGTATGCTGTCGAACTTGTTGAGATATTTTCTTTGGTCTAATAGGATTTTGCAGTCCGAGTTATTGATGATACTTTCACGATAGGGAAGAAATAATATCTTCCACTTCCTGTGTTACCACAATCGCTTCCCCGAAATACTTTCGGACGGTTTTGTACAAATATTTTATGTAGTCCGCCATGTTCGCCGATGCAATCGCTTTCCACGCTTCCTCAATTAGTATTAACTTCCTTATTCCCTTTAACTTGCGCATCTTGTTTATAAAGGCTTCCATGATGATGATAGTCGTTATCGGGAACAAAATCTTGTGGTCTTTGATGTTATCCAACTCAAAGACAATGAAGCGTTTATGCAGCAAATCCAGTTCCTTGTAGGAGTTCAGCAGGTAGTCGTATTCACCGCCACGATAGTACGGTTCAAGCACGTTCAGGAAATTGTCAATGTCAAAATCCTTTTCCCTGACGTTCTTCTGTTCAAGCTGTCGGCGGTAATCATCCCGCACAAACTCGTAGAACGTGTTGAAGCAGGGCGTTACCGACCTGTCGCCCGTGATACGTTCGATATAGGCACTTACCGCATTTGACAACGCCACTTCTTCCGACCGCTTGGGGGCTTCATCGTCCCGCTTCCACAGGGTTAGTATAAGGGTTTTTATACTCTCTTTTTTCTCGATGTCAAATACCCCGTCCTCGACATAGAACGGGTTGAACGCTATCGGGTTATCGTTGGTGTAGGTGAAATAAATCCCGTCCTCGCCGTGCGTGCGGTTGTGGATAGGCTGGGACAGTCCCAAGTAGCTGTTACCCGTATCTACTAATAGCACGTGCGCCCCCTGCTCGTAATACTGGCGCACCATGTGGTTGGTGAAGAAAGACTTCCCGCTACCACTCGGTCCAAGTATGAACTTGTTTCTATTGGTCGTTATGCCTTTCTTCATGGGCAAATCCGATATGTCGATGCAGCGGGCGACCACTTACCCTGTCCACCATTTTGATGCCGAACGGCGAAAGCGAACTCTAGTTCGTTTCTTCCTCGAACAGGCAGAGAGCCTGCCCCAAGAACGTGTAGAAACTTTCCTCTGCCGGGAAGTCGGCTTCATTGCCGGGTATGCCCGCCCAAAAGAGCGTGGGCGTCGGTGGTACCGGGGCTTGCACTCCATTAGTGCAAGCTGGCTTCCCACATCGTTGCGTATGCGTTTGAGTTCGTCCCGGTCGTCACTCCATGCCATGACGTTGCAGTGGCAACGCACCGATACAAGCCCCTTGCTGTGGGCTTCGTTCAGGTACTCGTCTATCCATTCCTTGTTCACTTGGTTGGCACGGGAATAACGGGAGAGCGATTGCATATTCCGGGCGGTCTGCTCGAAGTTCTTCAGGTTTTCGGCGTGGTCGTCTATGAAGATGAACTGGTTATAGACGTGGTTACACGACAACAGCACGCCCACCGGGGCGGCAAAACTTAACCTGCAATCGCTTCTGTCGGTGGACAGTTTCTCAAATCGGCAGTCCGTCCCGACCTTTCCGGGCAAATCTTCCACGTCCGAAAGCGTGTGCAGGCACAGTATGTCGTCCCCGACACGCATTTCTTCCGGGTACAGCCCGATGTCTTTCAGGCAGGTGGTATCTGTCTGCGAGAGCGAGAAGTATTTCTCGATGATGCCCGCCTTTCCGTCCTGCCCGGTGATTTCCGATGCCGCCAGCCGGGTAAGCGTGACAAAACCGCTGTCGTTCATGATGCGCTCGAACTGCCCGACCGCTTCGATGAACTTTGCCGCTGTTTCCTTGTCGGCTATCTCCTGCGGAACAATCCTGCCCTGGCAGAGGGTGGAGAAGTCTGTCGGCGGCTTCTCTCCCTTGTCGTTTTGTCAGGAACAGGTAGCAGTAATGGTTCAGGAACGGGCGTTCATTGAAGTGCCGTTCAAAGGAGCGGCTTAAAAAACTAAGCCCGTCCCTTTCCGTGTCGGGCTGGTAGTTCTCCTTGATGAAGAAGTCCTGCTTGTGTACTATGGAGTAGTCGGGCAGCACCTTGATTGCCTTGTACCATGCCGAATGTATGGCTTCGTACTCGCCACTGGTGACGGTGAACAGTTCGGGCAGTTCCACCCTGAAAGCCACCGTTATGTCCGCATCCTTTGAAAGGATGCAGCCGTTTTCCACCGCCAAAAGTGGAAATTTCCTCTCCAGCGTGGTAGCCTTTAATGTATTCCTCATGTTCTTCTTCCTTTCTTCTTTGTAGTTGAACAGCCGGGGTAACGCCTTTCGGCTGATAATGAAGCGTGGGTGTCTTTTGCGGGCGGCAGCTTTCATCAGCCCGTGCGTGCCGTACCGTGCGTTGAGCCGGAACGTCTGCCACACGAGCAGCAGCGAAGCCGACACGATGAAACCGATACATATCCACTGGTTCACGCCTGCCATGAACAGGACGATGAACACCACGAAGACGGCGAGCAAGCCGCCGCAAAAGATAAAGAGGTACTGGCTTTTTAACCCCTTGAACTCCACGGGCTTCCCGATACCCCTGTTTACCGGATATTCAGACATAGCCGCTGGTTTAGAGGAAGAACGACCGCAGGATAGTGGCGGCGACAATCAGGAAGATGCACGCCCCGAACCAACTGGCGGCGGTCTTTGAGGTGTCGGGGTCGCCGCTCGAAAACTTGTTATATACTTTTACCCCGCCAATCAAGCCGCAGACCGCCCCGATTGCGTACACTAATTTTGTTCCGGGGTCGAAATACCCTGTGATTAGGTTCGTGGCTTCGGTGATACCCGCCTGCCCGTTGCCCTGTGCGTAGGCACTTACCGCAGCGGCAAGGATAGCCGCCGACAAAAAGATTTTCTTTCTCATTGTGATTTGTTTTTAATGCCGTGCGGCGGTGGGAAGTCCGCCTTCCCGGCTGGTGAATAATTTGAAATTTTAGTGGTCGGGAACATTCCCGTTTGTCTGTTTGGTTTTCAGGTTGCCAATCAACCGTAGTCACGTTGCTTCATATTGTTACACATTATTATATTATAGGAAATCGTTCATGTCGAACGCTTCGTGTTCCTTGCCTGTATTGCCAGCTTCGGCAGGGACAGCAACCGTAGCCAGTTCCGCTTCGTTGCGCCCCAACAGTTCCGCCACCTTTGCCAGCCCGCCGTTGATGTTCTCCACCACCGCATCGTAGAGGTTCGTCCCCTCAATCCTTGCCAGCGTCCCGGCTGCTTGCCGCTGTTCCGCTTCGGTGGAGTTGTCGGCGTTCGCCGTGCGTACCGCTTCGCCCAGTTCGTCAAAGCTCACGCCCGTAGCCCGCCCGGTATCATCGTCACCGTCCATGTACCCGGCTATTTCCTCGTCCTCGTAGTCGGGTTCGTCATTCTCGTAACCGGGTGTTTCTTCCGCTTCGGCTGCTGCTTCCGAAATGTTTTCTTCCGGCTGTACGTCAGCTTGCGGCGCAAAAATAGTATCATTTTCAGTCGCTTGCGGGAGGTGTCCCGATTTGTCCTGCGCTGTCCCGATTTGTCTGCCCTTGTATCGGCTTTCGCCTATCAGCGTGTAGCCTGAAACCCCGTGGAAGCGGCGCATCATCTGTTCTGCCCGGTGATGTCCGGCTGTCCGTGTAGCGATACCACAGCCATAGGGCGATATAGTACACCAAAAGCCCGGTAAGTATGCAATGGATTACCATAGTCAGACAGGCTTTGGAAGTGACTTTCATACAAGGTGTTTATCTCGTCTTGGTACTGTTCGAAGTGGCGCAGCAGAATGTTTTCCACGTAGCTGCTTACCGTCACCTTTCGCCCGCCTATCACCGTCACGATACGCATCAGCTTCTCGTGTGTGGTACGGCTCACGTACAAGGGCTGTCGGTCTGCCAGTTCGACTTTCTGAAAATAGGTTTCCGGTAGTCGCCCGAACCGCCCTTTGCGCTTGCGGGTGTCGGTTTCTCTACTTGCACCGTTTCCGTCTGCCGTCCCTCGTGGCGGTTTCCGTTCGCCGCCGGGCTGCGGTACATCATCCGGCTGGCTCTCCCGCTTGGCGGGTACGCCCTGTGAGATAAGTTCTTTCATGAAATCCTCGTCTATCTTCGGCATCCCGCCGCTTTGCTTTGCCATATCATTGTAATTTGATGTAGTACACTATTTCGGTTATCAGTTCTTCCAAGTTGCTTCCCCTCACCAGCGGGCGGCTGGCGGGAAAGAGTGTGGAGCGGAACACCGCCTTTTTATCCGCTGCCAGTTCCTTTGCGTTTGGTGTCGGGGATAAAGGTTTTCATCAGTGGCAGTTCCAGTTCCTTAATGGTCTTGTCATAGGCGGTGTAAAGGTCTGTTTTCTCCCGCCCGTCCACCATGTTCCAAAAGAGGTACAGCCCGGCAAGTCGGCAGGCTTCATTCTTCACCAATAGCTTTTGGATAGCCATTGCGAACGACAGGCTGCTTTCCAGCACCACCTTGTCGGCGGAAATGGGGTGAAAATGTAGTCCATGCCCGCAAGGGTAGTTTATCACGCCCTCGCTGTTCACCGTGCCGGGCAGGTCGAAAAAGACAATATCCGGCACGTGTCAGGCGGCTATATATTCGTCAGCCGTTGCAATCGCCTTTTCGGGCGAACTGCACAATACCGGGTAGGCTTTCTTCCCAGCCGGGTAAACTGTTCATACGCCATTCGCTTGTAATCTTCATCCGCCCCGACCTGCTCGGCATCCCTCTTGCGCATCCCGGCAATGGAGTGCTGGGGGTAGTCGCAATCGACCACCGCCACATCGTAGCCTTTGAGGTAATAGAGGTAACTCGCCGCCAGCACGGTAAAGGTGGTTTTGCCGACCCCGCCCTTTTGGGTGGAAAAGGCGACATAAAAGGGTGTTTTCTCGTTTTCCATATTGCTTTCGTTCATTATTGGTTGATAGATAGATTTATTTATTGCTTTCATTCTTTCTTTCCATATTGCAATCTTGAAATATTGAAAGACTGTTTTATTTCAATCTTGTTTTCCAGCTTCATTCTTTCTTGGAATATTGAAATCCTGCAATCATGCTTTGAAATCATGCTTTCAATCATTCTTTCCTGATTGGAATATTTCTTTCAATCTTGCTTTCAATCTTGAAATCCGATGCAAAAAAAGGGAGAAAAAATGTCCTCGGAAAACCTTGTCCCGATTTGTCCTGTGTTGTCCCGATTTGTCCACCAACTACCTATTTTACAGCATTATAAATCACCGTTACTTTGCAGCGGAGTAATGAACCGCAGAGGGCGGAGGTGTAAAACCGGCTGGTGAGGAGCGGCAGGGCTTACCGTTCCATCGCTAACCCCAATCCGTCCGTGACGGATTTCGATTTTCGTCAGAAAATAGCAAGGTGTGTTTTGTAGCATACAAAACCGTTTTCCGTGCCTGAAAACGCCTTGCCCCTTGCGGGGGTAAAAATCACTCCGAAGTCGTAATTTTTTAATCCAAAGAAGTATGGAAACAAGAAGAACCAACAAGGGCGGTCGCCCCGCCCTCGCAGACCCGGCGAAGCACCGCCATGTCCTCTACCTGAACGACGGGAGAACGCCCGCTTCCTCTCGCAGTGGGAGCAGTCGGGCGTCACGAGCAAGTCCTGTTTCATCGCCGCCCGGCTGTTCGGCGAGCCGTTCCGGTGAAAGTGGACAAATCGGCAGTAGAGTATTGCGCCCGGCTGACCGAATTTTATGCACAATTCAGAGCCGTGGCGGTCAATTACAACCAAGTTGTAAAGGCGTTGCATAGCAATTTTTCGGAGAAAAAGGCATTGGCTTTTCTCTATAAACTGGAGAAAGCGACTACCGAACTGGCTGTTGAACCGTCAGGTTATCGACCTGACAAACGAGTGCAAGGAACTATGGTTGCCAAAATAAGCACGGGCGGCAATATGTTCGGCGCACTGGCTTACAACCAAAACAAGGTGGACAGCGAAGAAGCAAAGGTGCTTTTCTCCAACCGGATGCTGTTGGGCGAGGACGGAAATTCTCTATCGGCGAGTGTATGCGCAGCTTTGAAATGCAGATGCCCGTCCAGCTATCCACCAAGAAGCCGATACTTCATATTTCCATAAACCCGCACCCGGAAGACGTGCTGACCGACCAGCAGCTTTCCGACATTGCCAAAGAGTATATGCGGAAGTTGGGCTATGGCGACCAGCCTTATTTGGTGTACAAGCATACCGACATCGACCGCCA
>SCPN01001269.1_pt1 | contig 13259 bp, 20 predicted proteins | sample 6106831 | NCBI WGS metagenome assembly SCPN01 (sample SAMN10720447, study PRJNA508395) | human gut metagenome | isolation source: Participant 1, 0 month
ACTGTCAGAAGAGATAAAAGAACTGGTTAAAAGTGTCGTTTATGAGTAAATAGTGAATAACCTGGGGATATTCGGGAGATCGGGATTGATTTTAATTCTATCACAACCATTTTGTAGGCGGAGGTTCCATGCTTCTTACTGATGTAATAAAAGAAGTGTGGATTCGGTACCGCGGGGAGTATCACATCATTGCTGATCCGCTGGCAAATGCAAAGGTTATAAGAAACTGTATTTGGCAGACCATACGTATTAGCCTGGGAGGATAGTTATGGGAAAGAAAGATGAGTATAGATTTTAACAATTTCTTTGATCCGGATGACGACCGGCACCGGCTGGTGGCCAAAATTCTGAATTCCCAGGGCAGGAAGATTGCCAGGTATGTGGCGAGGGCTGTTCTGGCCTACCATGAGGAGAGGGATGCTTCCAGTTACGAGGAGCCTCCAAATAATAAAAGAGGGAAAGCCGACAGAATCCGGTTTAAAGGAAGACGCCAGTTCTTTTTCTATTCATGAAGTAGAAGAAGGATATGAAATGGATGAGGAAGAAATTGCACTTTTAAAGAGTACTAATCATATGTTCAGGAGAAAGTAGGGCAGGACGTATGAAAATAGAAAATGAAACGGAAACATGCAGTAGTTATAAATATAGGGCTTGCCATATTGGCAGCCCTATGGCTTAGCCATTATTATCGGCTGGCGGTCGTAAGTGGAAAGTCAATGGAACCGGCATTGTCCCAGGGGTTTGGTAGTTGTGAGAATGGGGGTATTGCCACAGCGCGGTGATATTGCAGTGATTGATTCCGAGGTACTGCACAAGCGGATTATCAAGAGGGTCGTAGCCGTGGGAGGGGATATGGTTATAGTATCTGATGGGGAGTTGCGGATAAATGGAGAGATTTTAGAAGAGGAGTATATAAAAGAGCCATATGAGCATATCTGCGATTTCTTTCTTGTACCGCCTCAGTGTGTATATGTTTTAGGGGATAACCGCAATTTTTCAAGGGATTCCCGAATGATTGGATTTATCCCTATAGAGGAAGTAACTGGAGTTTTAATTTATCCTTAAAATAGATTTGGAGGTAAGTGATGAATAAAAGAAATATAGATGTTATATATGATGAAGCAATACACTGCGGCATATTTAATCTGGTTTGGCTCCCGGTAATGGCTGGAATTTGTTTTTTTCAGAAGAGGAGATATCCAGTGATTATTATGTTTTTTATCCAGATAGTGCTTCTGCTTAAAATGATTTCAAAGATTTTGTGAATTACAGGCCGGACAGGAAATGTCCACTCTGTGAGGCCGTCATTCCGGAAGACAGTAATTATTGTCCATCCTGTGGCTATATTGTACATAAAGACTTATGTGGAATGGAGGATACGGTTGAATTTAACGAAGCAGAGGCATGGGACGTTGGGAAGTGTGATATTAATGCGGTTTACAGGCAGATTGAGGAGGAAGTTATAGATGGTATAGCCTGATTGGGCTGAGAGAAGAGTATACCGTTAGTTATGAAAGGGCAATCTCTTTAGGAGCGTTGCCCTTTCATAACTAAATAGCATGATACCAGGGGTCAGGTTGAAATCTGATGCAAGCTTGCTTGCATGAAGATTTTAACCTTGGGACCCGCCAAAATATGAGTAGAAGCCTTTTTTTCGCAGAAAAATGAGCGGATTGCGAATGTTTTGAAAAGATTAATGAGCAATGCAGTGCGGAGCAATCCAGTATCAAAGGGGTCAAAAGACCTTTTGACCCCAGCATCATAGCATTAAATAAGATTATGTCAGCATCGAAATTTATTTGCTAAAAAATATTGTAAGCTGATTGTAGATAAGCTATAATGAGAAAATAAAAGAATCCATATATAAAATGTTTGATTTGTCAAGAGAAAATACGTTCGATTTTAATTGATGTTTTGACAAAAGTATGGTAACATTAAATGAGAACATATGTTCTTTTGCGTTCTTGTACTGTTAAGAGAATAAGAGCATAAGTTGTAAAGATAATGAGTTGATAAAGGTTCAGGGAAGGAGATTGGATTATGATAATGCCCAAAAAACATATTTCATTATCTGAATCATTTATAGGTTTAGGTGCATTTGTTTTGCAGACATTATCATCTCCATTAACAATTGACAGTTGTTGGGAGAAATTTATAGCTCTTATATCAAGACGGGAATAATATCTAAAAACATTCATTTGATAATTTTGTTTTAACTTTAGACTTACTATATGCGTTAAATGCGATTAATATTAATGAGAGAGGAGAGATTTATAATGTATCTAAAGAAACTTAGTGCTAATAAAGAATCTTTCCATGATCTTATATTAAGTTCAAACGGTATAAATATTATATTAGGCTCTCGGAGTGTTGAAGATAAAAAAAAGAACGACACTGTCAATGGTGTTGGAAAAACATTATCAATAAAATTGATTGATTATTGTTTAGGGTGCAGAAGTGATGCGCATAAAGAATTAAAGAAATTAACAGGGTGGGAATTTTGTCTAACATTTGACATTGATGGCAAAGAACATGAAATATTACGAAGTGTAGATGATGAAAAATTTATGTTCCTTGATAGTAAAAAAAAGACTATAGGTCAAGTTAAAGACTTTTTGGAGGCAGAATGTTTCTAACTCATTGGAAGACTTATCCAATATAAGTTTTAGGGGGCTTATTAGTGATATTTAAGAATCCCTAAAGAAGGATACCTTGGATTGGAAAAAATATAAGAAAAGAGAAGAGGAGCATATTTCTTTATTGCTAAATTCCTTCCTGTTGGGATTAGATGTGTCTTTAATAATAAGCAAAATAAAAATAAAAGAAGAAATAAATAAGATAGAAAAATAGCAGAAGTTATTGAAGAATGATACAGAAATTAAAAATGCAATGACCGGAAGTGATTTAAGAATTAGTATTGGTAACTTAGAAAAAGAAATTCGTGATTTGGAAGCAAGAATGGAAGGGTTTCAAATTTCTGAGGGATATAATGAAATTAAGGCAGATATTGAAAAATGTACAAGGGATAAAAATGATTTAATTAATCAAATTGCAAAATATGAAAACATCATAAAAAGTATAAATAAAAATCTGGAACTTAAAGTTGATGTTACAGCAGAGAAAGTAAAAAATTTATATGAAGAAGCTAATGTTATTTTTCCGGAAAATATGTTAAAAAGCATGCAGGAGATATGTGATTTTCATGAGAAGTTATTAGATGGCAGAAAGGCAAGGTTGATTAAGGATAAGAAACAATATCAGTCAGAAATTAGAAAAATATAAAAAAAATTTAGCGCGCTTAGATCAAATTATAAACAACGATATGGAGTTTATAGGACAAAGTATCAACCACGGAATATGAACGTCTTCAATCACGGTTGACAGAGCTTAAAGTAAAAAAATAAAAAATGCAGCAGTATGATACAGTTATAAAACAGTTAGAAATAAAAAAGGCTAATTATCAGGCCGATTTAGCCAAAGACAATATAGAGGCTATTGCATATATTAATGCTATTGAAGAATATAAGAAGGGATTAGATAATCAATTTTCACAATTTGTAGATTATATTTATGGTGAAAGAAAATATTCGGGAATTGATATTGTTAATAATCCGGGTGATAATAAGCAAAGATCGATATTAATGTAGAGATACAAGATGATGGTCTCCATGGTATTGGCAATGTGAAGATTTTTTGTATGGATATGTTGATTTGGGATAAAGGAAAGAATAATAAGGTACAATTTTTATATCATGATGGAAGTTTGTTTGCAGAAACTGATCCCAGACAATGCTATCGAATGTTGAAAATAGCTAATGATATTTGTGAAAAGGAGAAAAACAATATATAATCAACCTTAACTACGATATGTTTGATAATATTATTTCTGTGGCTAAAGAACTGGATGATGAGGCGTTTGCTAATACCCTAAATAACAGCATTAGATTAAAACTATATGATAGGAAGCCTCAGAAGATAAGCTATTAGAATACAAATAAAGTAGCGGCGTATTTGACCGCTACTTTTTTTGATTCTCATAAATAGGTTCTTCAAAAATATCACAAGTTTCAAAATATTTTGCAATCATGATGTAGCTATTAGTTTCGAGAATTTGTAATTGCCATTTGTCAGTATTAGGCAAATGACACGATTCTAGTATGTATTGAAACTGCATAATAGGATCATCTGGGTATTGAATAAGTGATTCATTATATAATTTTTGAAGATTGAACAAAGATAATCTGCAATATCATTATTTTGATAAGAAGATAAGTAATCATCCAGTTGTTCAATTTTATAACTTGCTACACGTAAATTGTCAGCTTGTATTCTGGCAAGATGGTTGAACGTAATTTTATCCTCAAAATCAGGCGGGTCTTTTGTTATATCAAGATTCGTGCTGCCACCTAAGGAAATTAAATGATCAATAATTTCCCCCATTACTTGGAAACTAACCATATCAAAATTGGGTTCAGGAACAAAACAATTTGTTACAAATGTCATTTGTTCTAAAGTTAGCTGACTGAATAGGCTAAGTAAATTGTCAATATCACATATTTCAAAAGCAATTGTTGGATTTGCTTTTCTAAAGCATATAGTGTCTCTATCACTTCAGGATATGTTCCACGCCACACTTTAAAAACAAATATATATTTAAAAATAGGCTCCCAAAGCCCTGAATCAATGTGTTTTTTTAGCGCATAAAAATCTTCTGGCATTTTTTTGATAGCGATAGATTGTGATGTTGTATTTATTGCGGAATCTTTAGGTCCATAGGCTTGATAAAATATGCCTTGTCCACGAATATACCCATCATTTTTTCTATCACCAAGAGAACCTTGAACATCAATTTTTTCAAAGTTTGGGTAAAGAGTATTTAACAGGCGATAGACTAATTGCTGAAATGCATCACCTGTTGAACGAAGTAGATTATTTTCAAATATTTTTCCATATAGAAATTTATACGCAAAATCTGCCATTATTTCCCACCTGCCTTAGATTAATTATAGGATAGGATACATGTTTTTACAAGAAGTTAATGAGTAATCTAACATAAAAACATGAAAAACTCATGAGAAAAGTCAGAAATTGTAATTTAGCCTTTGATATAATATAGTTAAAGATCCACATCCAGCATAGTCTGGGTCATGGCTGTTATGAGTGTAATCTGCTTATCATTACACTGTGACAGAATCCGATGCAGTTGATCAGTCTCTTTCGAGTTCGGGTACAAAAATAAGTCTACTGAAAGACGTAGGGCCCGGAATAGAGCGATAAAGACTTTTAGACTGGGAATATCGTTTTTATTTTCTATATCCATTAAATAACGGGTACTAATATCAGCTTTTTCTGCAAGTTGTGCCTGTGTCAGCCCTTCTTTGATTCTTGCCTGCTTAATAATAGTACCAAGTTGTACAAGAAAACTTTCCATAGTTCACCTCCAGTAACGAGTAATAGTTCATACTGATTAATACTATATTTAACGGTTGAAAATGAAAACGAGCCATTACCCTCAATTATTAGTGAAATAATAGTTCATATAACGTCGAGACCAAGAATGGTTGCTAATAAAAATGCGGCCTATTCTTTGCACCTCGGCGTGTTTTGGCTGCAGGAATTGAGGAAGTATGGTTACCGGAAAGGTTTAAAAATTAAATAAAATTGCAGCCGTATTAAAAGAAAGAAAAGCTATTACACATTTATGCGATAATATACGAACTATTCTCCGTATTAGCATATGCATTAATAGCTCATACCCATTCAAGTATTCGCTGGATTATGTATCCAGCGGTGTTTTTTTTGTCGCTTTATGCGGTTTATTGATTAGGAACCTCCATTTTCAGATGAAAAAATTGAAATGGAGGAAATGATATGGAAGGCAAAAATAAAGAGTTTTCTACGCAGGATTCGTTTAGTGCATATCTCAAAACAGCAGTGAGGAACACAAAGATTAAATATATTAAAAGCATGTCAAAATCCAGGAGGCAGAAATACCGATTGGGGATTCAGCCTATGCAGAAGCAGAGTCCGGTCAGGGAGACTACTACCGGCATTTAGAGGAACAGGTCAGCAGGCTATGCGAGGACTTTGGAGATGTGGAGCAGCTTCAATCTGATTGAAAATGAACGGTTACTGGCTGCGCTGATGAAACTGGGTGATGAAAGGAAGCGGCTGATTTTTCTGGCGTATTATTAACGGAATGAGTTTTGAGGAGATTGCAGCACGTCTCCATATTCCGATGAAGAAGGCAGTTGACACTTACTACAATACGCTGAAAAAGCTGAGAAAGGAGATGCAGCATGGTTGAATTTGAAGGCTTACTGGAGCTTGCTAAGATGGGGCGACAAAGAAGCATTAATGAAACTGATAGAGATGTATCGTCCCCTGCTGATCAATCATTCCATGATTTGTGGGAGGTTTGATGAAGATCTCTATTATGAGCAGGTACATACTATGATCCGTTGTGTGCAAGTTTGTGAAATAGCATATATAGTGCTTGAGCTGAGTTGACATGCACTATATGATGTGTTAATCTGGAGATGATATTGATTTAATATTCTTCTGAAGAATATGTTGTATTTTGTTCCGGCCTGTTCCGGAAGTTAAAAATTTGGCTGTGGCCTTAATAAACAGGTCCTGCATAGGGACCGAGAGAAAGACACTTAAATGTATTATGCGTTTAGGTGTCTTTTTTTGTTTTTTCATTCAGAGAGGAGGGGAGACGGGTTTAAGAAAATTAGATGTAAGGAAAAGCTGGCGAAGAGGAATATATCATCAGAGGAATGAAAATGAATATCAAGAAATTCAGGAAAGACAATCTGAGAAACAAAAGGTACAGTTAGAGGTAAGGAGGTATCGTATGAGTCAAATGGTATCGAATATCTGTGAGAAGCGCAGCATACTGATTTCAGGGATATTGGAATTTCCGCTCCAGGTGGGAGAACCTGCCTGCTATTTTATAATGGCAGAAGGGTAAAAACGGCGAGAGTGAAGCGGATTGTGGAAATCGCATTGATCATGCCTGTTTCTGAGACAGCGAACCTGTGTTATAGAATTGATTATTTTCCTGTTGCGATGGCCATGGCGAAAAAAGCAGGTTGATAAGGAAAAGACAACAAAAGGGGAATTATATATGGTATATGGCTTTTGGTATTTAAAAACAGGCTGTTATAGCCTATAATTGTATGAATAGGGAGACTGTTTTTTCTTCCGGGAACAGTAGCCTGAGATGATTGATATACCGAAAGGAATGACAATATAACTGCCGGGCTGGCTTTATTGCCAGTCCGGTACAGTTGGTATGACGGGCATGCCGTCAGTCTGTGGTGAAAGTCCACAAGGGGCGTAGTTGCCGACGAACCCTATAGCGATTCCCAAGGTTTGTATCGTGAGGTACAGGCGAGAAGAAGGGATAGCAAAAATCGTAGCCTGACGAACAGAAATCTGATATAAGGCGTACATGGCGGATAAGCTGGCCAACGACAGCGAAGTCCAAAAGGCAACCGTAACCCATGTGCGTAAATCAGGCAGGTAGACGAGGAAAGACTGGGAGGCTTATCCCGTGAGGTCTCGCAGGCGGCACCATTAGCCGTAGTAACAACGAACTGTGAGAAGTCAGCAGAGGCCATAGTAGGCAGAGCTTTGAAATGGCCCTGCCAAAGGGCTGAACAATGTAACCGTGTAATCAAATGTATGCTTCATGGAATACCTGACAGCAGAAAGGGCGAAACGTAAACGAGCAGATACTGCACCACATAGGGTGAATCCATGAAAACGGAAAGGAGAAAGCACACAAGGCAATGTCAGAACTGTTAGAAAAGATACTGTCCAAAGACAACATGAACGCGGCCTACAAAGAGTCTGCGCCAACAAAGGCAGGCGGGGTAGATGATGTGACGGTTGAAGAACCCGGAGCTTATGTCAAAGAGAATTGGGAGAGTATCAGGGAGCAAATCAGACGCAGGAAATACACCCCTCAGCCAGTCCGGAGGGTAGAAATACACAAACCAGACGGGAGAGAGGAAACTGGGAATACCCACGGTTTCTTCATACTGCAACCTCCCAACGATGTTTTGGAATGCTGCCTTCAGTTTTCGCGAAGGCAGCTGATCTAAAGTAAAAAGGGTATCATGTGTAAAACGATTTTATTGTTTCCAAGTTAGCTTTGTCAATCAATATTTCCCATGGCCATCCTGAATGCTGCTTTCTGGCGGGAATCTTGCCGGACGAGATACCATAGTAGACCTTTCCGGTGGATATGCCGAGCAGATTAGCGGCTTCAGCGACAGAAACGCCCTGGCAGTTTCTTTGGTAGGGACCGGAAATATCGTGTTTATATCGGATCCATCTGACACCGGCATAAGTAAAGTCTTTTCCTTCCGGAGTAGTAATCCCATCCTGATTTAAGTGGTCAGCGATTTCGTAGTCATCCAGGGATGAAGCCAACTCCTTAATAAGGGCGATGGTATCATCTGTATGCCTTTTACGGTCAGCGCAGGGGAGTGGTTTCTTCAAAGATAGCTGTTCACATTTCCCACTGCGAAACCGGATACCAATAGAAAAATCGGAACATCGTTTTTCCGACAGGACGGTGATATCTTCAATCAGGATGCGGATAATGCGCTTCTTTTCCTTAGGCGTAGAGGATGGCGCATTCCATATTTCAGGAATCCTGCGAGCGAGGTTCAGGATGCTTTGCTCTTCCGCTTCGGAAGGAATCCAAGGTCGCTTTGAACTGTATACAGCGTAATCCTGTTTCGCCTTCTCCAGTTCCTTAAGTTTTTGGTTCCAATTCGTCTCCAAAGAACGGACAACAAGTCTGTTTTCCGGGTCAGCAAGCATAAACTGCCGTTCAGTGCGGTCAGCTTCGTACTGTGCCCGTTCAATTGCTAGAAGCCATTGCTTATCCGATATCTTATTTGTGTCACCAATACTGTGCATGACCTTCAGTGAAATTTCCAACTCTGAGGGCTTCATGACGGAGAGAATCTTTTCGGACACTGCCTGGTCAAGAACATCGGCGGGGACAGAGGAACAGGTTGCTTTGTTACCATGTTCCCAGCGTCCGATACATTCATATAGGGGGCGGATGCCGCCTGTTCCAGTATAACGGACAGTCATCCGGCGACCGCACTTACCACAGAGCAGGACTCCGGGAAGAAGGGCAGCTCCTTCACGTGCCGGGCCACAGCGTTCCGAGTTTGTCCGGTTAGAATCAAGAAGCTTCTGATTTTCTTCAAAGTCATCCCAGGAAATATATGCCAGGTGGTGTTCAGGTAGGAAAACTTTCCAGTCTTCTCTATTAGGGAGGCGGACAGGATGGTGTTCAAAATGACCGTCAGCATCTATGGTTTTATTGTCGCGGTAGCGACCGTACACATAGGCTCCTGTGTAAGCCGGGTTGTGTATGACTGAGAGAACCCGGCTGTGCGTCAGCGTTCCCCATGAAATCTTTCCGTTCCATGCACCGCCATAGGCGCGTTTGGGAAATGAGAGTCCGTTTTCGGCAAAATACCGGACGGTACCGTAAGCGCTTCCAGAAGAGCGGAAAGCCCTGAACAGTGTGGAGATTGCATGCTGCACTTCCTCATCAGGATCCATAATGGTCTTGCCGTCAGCGTCATAGATGTAGCCAACGGGGAGCGGAAAGCGCAGTTCACCTGGAGGCGGCATTTTCCTTGCCGCCAATCATGCGGGCATGGAGGAAGTGAAGCTCCGCTTCTCCCATGGTGCCTTTTAAGCCGATGAGGAGACGGTCATTAAAATCAGAAATGTCATAGACGCCATCCTCATCAATTACGAGGGTGCCAAACAGTCCACACAGTTCAAGGAGTTTCATTAGGTCGGCTGATGACCGGGCAAGACGGGATATCTCCAGCCCGAACACTGCGCCGACTTCGCCCAGGGATACGCTTGTCACGAGTTGGGCAAAGCCAGGGCGTTTGGATCTTCCGGAACCAGATATTCCGAGATCTCCATCTATCACGCGGATGTGTTCTTCCGGCCATCCAAGCGATAATGCTCTTTCTTGAAGGGCGTACTGTCTCTGGGTACTCTCCTGGTTGAATCGAACTTGGGCCATCGTTGACTGGCGGACATAGACAAGGGCCGCCCTGTTCAGGTGTTCCGCCCGGACTTTGGATGGGATTGATGGATTCTGTTTCATTTTCATCCTCCGTTTCCGCTGAAAAGAAGGAGATGAACAGGGTGGATAATGCCGATATGAGGTCTTGCGCGAGTCGGAGTCGTTACCGGTCAGATACATGAGAGTTGCTTCCATTATAACCTCCTCCTTTCAGGCTAAAGGTCGTTCTCTCTGCGCCGGAACAGTTCCAAGTTAATGCAGCTGAGTTCTGTGAGCAGCGCTGTGATATCCTCGTAATCTTTGATACACTGGGAAACCTTGTCCTTATAAGTTTTGGGACGGAATCAAGCTGGGTTTCCCATCGTAATAAGAAGAAAGGTACAGGCTTTGTGCCCCTCTCATTGGCACATCTGCAGTTAGGCTTGCCGCATTTGATGGATCTGGTAATCAGGAGGCTCTCATGACATGGGACGGATCGGGCATCCTGTCGAGGAGTTCCTGACGTCGTGCTTTGAGAGTGTCAGTGGTCATAGATCTGTAAGGTCTGCTGGTCTTATTAGTAGTATTCATGATAAGATTATATCACATGGAGTGAAAAAGTCTACTCTGTGGTAGGTGAAATCAGCTCATTTATGCAATAGATCTGCAAGTTCGAGGAGCGACCTTATGGCATTGGTATCGAAGTAGCTTGCAGAAAAAGCATTTTGGCTGCTATCAGTGATCCAGGATTCAGGAACAGAGAAGACATCATCCTGGGATTGGAGAGAATATCGATGTTGTCCGTTTACATTCCGGATTTTCAGGATGGGAAAACTCTGCCCCAAAAGGGGATGGTAGGGATGGAGAATTGTTGCTGTTCCCAAATCCCTGCTGTGTTTAAGTGCTTTTTGCTGTAACTGTGCCGACCGTAATGGACAGGGTAATTCAGCAAGGCATCGTACAGATAATAAGTCCAATGTGAGCCGTTGTTTTCGAAATGGAGTTATGGTTTCAGACCGAACAGAAGTTGTGAAATGGCTATCAGGCAATTACTGGAGTATCTGAATGAGGGATATGAGTGGATTGTGGATATCGACCTGGAGAAATTTTTCGATAACGTGCCGCAGGACAGACTTATGAGTCTTGTTCACGACATAATCAAAGACGGAGATACGGAATCGCTCATCCGCAAATACCTGAAAGCAGGAGTCATGACACCACAGGGATATAAAGAAACAAAACTCGGCACACCGCAGGGAGGAAATTTGTCGCCGCTCTTGTCAAACATAATGCTGAATGAACTGGACAAAGAACTGGAAGCAAGAGGCCTTCGGTTTACAAGATATGCCGATGATTGCGTGATAGCAGTAAAAGCGAATCAAGTGCAAAGAGGGTTATGCGAACAGTGACAGATTGCATACCGAGGAAACTGGGATTAAAGGTCAACATGACAAAGAGCCAAATCACAAGACCGCAGAAGCTAAAATATCTGGGATTCGGATTCCACAAGGACAGTAAGGCAAAAGAATGGAAGTGCAGACCGCATCAGGAATCTGTGAAGAAATTCAAAGTCAACTGAAAGAACTGACCTGCAGGAAAAAGCCAGGAACAGTCACAAGTAAGATTGGGAAAATCAATCAAGTGACAAGAGGGTGGATAAACTATTACGCCCTGGGTTCTATGAAAACGGCAATGACAGAGATTGACGCGCACCTAAGAACAAGGCTCAGAGTCATCATCTGGAAACAGTGGAAAGTGCCGAAGAAACGGCAATGGGGATTAGAGTTGGGGGTCAGTAAGAACTCGCACGGCGGACGGCGTATTGCGGCGACAGCTATTACTGGGTAGCCACAAAGACGTGTGTGGTCAGGGCAATCTCCAAAGAAGTATTTGCCAAGTCAGGACTTGTAAGCTGTCTTGATTATTATAATGAGCGTCATGCTTTGAAGTTATGTTGAACCGCCGTATGCCGAACGGCATGTACGGTGGTGTGAGAGGGGAGAGAAATCTCCTACCTCGATCAGGTATGGGAAAAGAGGATGGTGTGTATGGCAGGAAATGATTTAGCAATCGTTGAAAATATACGGCTGCAGCTGAAGGATATTAATCAGCTGGCACAAAAGGTGGATTTAGTGGGGCAGAGGATTGCTGGTTATTCGGGAGCTGTTTCTTGGGAGACGTTTGTTAAGCATGAGATTAAGGAAACAGTTGACTTTGGGGAGGAATTTGTGCGGCTGCTGTCTGTCTGGGTAAAAATGCAGCGTGAAAATTCCTATGGGCATAATCCGGTCCGGGAAGGAAAGTCTACGAAAATGCTGCTGGCAGAACAGTTTGGCACAGAAGTGTTATCGCACCTGGAGGTAGAAGAAATCAGGGATCAAAGGATTTTCCGGGAAATGGAGGAATATCTGATTGACGATCATGTGGATGAGAGGCTCAGGGCAAGAGAAGTAAAGAGCATGAAATATGTGACGGGTGCCGCCATTGTGGGTAAAGCGGGAGATATCCTGTATTTCGGGCAGACACCCATGTTTTCCTTCTGCTGGCAAGGCGTATATGTAAGTTATAAGCCGTCTGTTTATCATGATATTGGGGAAACCTGTTTGGGGATTTATACAGATTCGTTAGAAAACGTCCAGGTATGTATATCGGTTCTACAAAGGGGAATGAACTTTACCGGCTATTGTACGGATTGGTGGAAAGCATGTTAGAGGATGCCACAGAAAAGACGATTTCCGTATGGCTGCGGGCAGAGAATGTGGTGGAGATTGTCTGTGAGAGTTATCAGATAGCCAATAATAGCAGCTATACCAGAGATATGGGGATTGCCAGCGCGTTGGGAGAGTTTTTCGAGTATCAGAATGAAAGACAGTTTATCCGAACAGAGGAGGGCACTATTGCCGCAGAGAACCATAATCACAACGGTCGCTGCGGGAACGAGAATTGTCTGGAAACCGGATTGTACGGTGTTTGCTGCCAAAGAATTGGATTATTTTTTAATTATGGGCAGAATGATTGAGCTGGCGGCGCTGAACCCGTATATTATATACCTGGCGAAATTGAGGAGAATGTGGGTGCAAAGTCCGGGTTCCATCCGGTATTGGGTATTTTTTGAAAAGGGATTACTCGCTGTTTGGGGGCGGGAGTATTCTGAATGTGAATATAGTGGGAAATCAGTTTACGGGAGAAGTTGTCC
>SCPN01001275.1_pt1 | contig 13249 bp, 12 predicted proteins | sample 6106831 | NCBI WGS metagenome assembly SCPN01 (sample SAMN10720447, study PRJNA508395) | human gut metagenome | isolation source: Participant 1, 0 month
GTAGAAGACCGCCGGGACGAAGACCATGAGGTCGAACGGCACCGCAAAGCCCGACGCGAAGTCGAATCCGGTTGCGGGGACGGTTGCCATGCAGGCGAGGTCGATGCCGTATAGAGCAAGGCAGGCGAAGCAGGAAGGCGATCGCCATGCGCGGCAGGGCGCGGGAGGGCGGCGCGGGGGTTCCAACGGGCGCGAACGGCATGGGGCCTCTCCAGTGGTAAACGACGGTACTGCTCTTCGCATGGTAGACCATGACGCAGCGTCGGGGTCAACGGGGATACGCCGTCGGTGGCTGCGGAATCGCGGAAAACGTTTCGGTCTTTAACGAATCTTTATAAACCGGGCGCATCCTGTTCTCAGGCAAGAGAAAGGGCAGGCTCTATGGAGTTCATGAAGCAGAACGATCTCACGAGGACGTTCAAAGGGCAGAAAGCGGTCGACCGGGTGTCGCTGCATGTGCCGGAAGGATCGGTGTACGGCCTTTTGGGGCCGAACGGCGCGGGGAAGTCGACGCTGCTCAAGATGCTGTGCGGCATGCTGCGGCCCACCTCGGGCGAGATCGCTTTCGCGGGTCGTCCGTGGACGCGCGACGACTTGAACGATATCGGGGCGCTCATCGAGTCGCCCCCGCTGTACGACAACTTGACGGCGCGGGAGAACCTGCGCGTGCGCATGCCGCATTAGGCGTTCCAAAGCCATTATCGACAAGGCGCGCTGGCCACGGTGGGACTTCCCGAAACGGGCAGGAAGCGCGCGGGCCAGTTCTCGATGGGCATGAAGCAGCGTCTGGGGATCGCGCTCGCGTTGGTGGGTCATCCGAGGCTGCTGATCCTGGACGAGCCGACCAACGGCCTTGATCCGGTGGGCATTCAAGAGCTGCGTGCCCTCGTCCGCTCGTTTCCGGAGCACGGCATCACGGTGGTGCTGTCGAGCCATATCCTGAACGAGGTGGAGCATATGGCCGATCTTGTGGGGATCATCGTGGAGGGCCGTCTGGCCTACGAGGCTCCACTCGGCGAGGGCGTCGATTTGGAGCGTTTGTTCATGGACGTGTGCCTGGGGAAGGCGGTGGCATGATGGAGGCGCGGACGAGGCCGTTCTTCTCGGTGTTCAGAGCGGAGGTGCTGAAGGGCCGCGGGCAAAGGTGGCCTGATCGCGCCGTTGCCGTTCTGCGCGCTGGGCGTGCTGTCCTCGGGCGTCATTCCTGGCACGGGCGCGACCGGGGGTGTCGCAACGTATTTGTGGAACTTCTGGTACGTGCTCATGATGCCCGTCGCCATCGCGCTCATCTGCGTCTCGGTGGCGAACATCGACGCTCGGCAGAAGCTGCGTTCGGTGCTGGCGCTGCCGTTTCCCCCGGCGCGCACGTGGTGGGCGAAGGTGTGCTACGCGCTGGCGCTGGCGTTCGCTGCGAACCTCGCGGTGCTGGTCTGTTCGACGGCGCTTGGAGCGATGGGCGTTGATGCCCCCGGTTTTGCCGAGGGGCTGGCCGCGGCGACCATCTTGACGGTTGCGAGTTCGTGGATGGTTCCTGCGGCGCTGGCGCTGACCGTGCGGTTCGGGACGCTTGCGGGCATCGCAATTCCGGTGCTGTTGCAGCTGGGCGCGGGTATCGCGCTGTACTCGTCGGCGGCGTGGTTCGCGTTCCCGCCGGCGACGACGCTCTGCGCCGTGTCGCCGCTTCTGGGCGTGGCGCCGTCCGGCGTGCCCTTGGAGGCGGGCGAGGCGCTGGGCGCGTTCGGTTGGGAGGCCGTGGTCGGCATCGTCGTGGCCGCGGTGCTGTTCGCCGTGCTGGCATGGGCTGGGGCGACGTGGTTCTCGAAGCGTGAGGCTGCTTGATGGCCGGGGCGGAGGCGCGCGCGAAGGCGCGCGAGGCCGGGACGCGAACTTGCGAGGCGGAGCCCGGTCGGGCGCGCGTGACGTTTCGGCGCGCGCTGCGCTCGGAGGCGGTTAGGATGCGCCACTCGCCGCTTGTGGTGCTGCATGTGGCGCTGGCTGTCGCGCTCGGCGCGCTGGCGGGTGCGTACTTCGCGTTCTCGGCATGGGATTCCCTGCTGGGAACCGACGCGTTCTTCCAGCTGCTCGGCGCGGGCGCGCCGCTTCTGGCGGGCATATCCTGCGGCTTGGCGGCGGATGCCGAGCAGCGGGCGGGCGAGGGCGCGAACGTGCTGGGCGTGTCGTCGAGGCGCGGCGCGCTGGCGGCGAAATTGGCGGCGCTGTTGGCGCTGTGCCTGATGGCTGCCGCTATCGCAGCCGCATTGTTCTGCGGCTCGCTGGCGCTGGCGGGCCGTTCGCTTCCCGATACGGCTGCGGTGGCGCTTGCGACGGCGGGCATCGCGCTGGGCAGTTTGTGCTCGTACGTCATCCTGTGGTGCGTCGCGCTGCGCTTCGGTCGCAACGCCTCCATCGGGATGGGGACGCTCGGCTTCATCGCGGCGCTGACGCTGATGGGAGGGCTGGCGAACGGCTTGGTCACCGGCACGTTCAGCGGAGCGTTCAGCATCGGGGCGGCCGCGTTTGTGCCGTTCGCGTGGCCCTCGCGTCTGGCTTCGCTTCCCTTGGAGCTGTCCATCGCCGCGGGCATGGGAGCGCAGGCGCAGGTCGAGGCTCTGGTCGCGGCGTACGCGACCGTGACGTGCGCATGCACGGCTATCACGGCGGTCGTGCTGGCGGTGGCGCTGGCGGCCGCGAACCGCTTCGAGAACCCGCGTCGCAGCGGCGAATAGGAACGGACGACCTGAAGGAACGGGGCCGATGCCTCATGCTACACTCGTGCGAGACGGAAGGAGGAACGATGGCCCGCATACTCGCGGTCGACGACGACGAGGCGATCCGCAACCTGCTGGGACGCGTGCTGGGCAAGGACGGGCACGACGTGCGCTGCGCCGCATGCGCCGAGGAGGTGCTGGCGCTGAAGCTCGACCGCTACGATCTGGTGCTGCTGGACGTGATGATGCCGGGGACGGACGGGTTCGAGCTGTGCCGCGCCATCCGCGGCTCGGTGGACGCGCCCATCGTGTTTCTCACGGCACGAAGTTCCGAGGACGATGCCGTGTACGGCCTGGGCCTGGGGGCGGACGACTATCTGCGCAAGCCCTTCGGCGCGGCCGAGCTGCGCGCGAGGGTGGCGGCGCACCTGCGGCGGGAGCGGCGCGAGCGCAAGCACGCGCTGTCGTTCGGCGCGCTGCGTCTCGACCTCGCGTCGCGCGAGGCGTACGTGGGCGAGGCCACCGTGCCGCTGACGAAGACCGAGTTCGACGTGTGCGAGTTCCTGGCGCGCCATCCCGGCCAGGCGTTCTCGCGCGACCAGATCGTGGAGAACGTGCTGGGATGGGACGCGGAAAGCGCCGCGTCGACGATATCGGTGCATGTGGCGAACGCGCGCGCGAAACTGAAGGCGGCGGGCGCCGAGCCCATCGACACGGTGTGGGGAGTGGGGTACAAATGGACGGCGTGAGGCGGGACGCGCGGACGCATGGAGCGCTCGGCGCGAGCCGCGGCCGCGGACGCAGGTTTCCCTTGGGCGCGCTCATCCTGCGCTACTTCGCCTACGTGCTGGCCGCGCTGCTGGCGCTGGCGCTGGCCGCGTACGCAGCGTTCGGCTTGCTCGTCGGAAGCGGGACGGTGCTTCTGGCGAACTACGGCGATACGGCCCTGGACGAGACGTCGGCGCAGCTCGCCGCGCTGCCCTCCGCCGATGCCGACGCGATCGACGCCGCCGTGCCCTCGGCGTACAGGTGGGCGCTGTTCTCGCCGGACGGCGCGTATGCGGCCGGCGACGTTGCCTCGGGTGCGGTCGACGATGCCCGCGCGGCTGCGTTCGACGGCCTGGCCATCGATTACGAGACGTTTGGCATGACGCGGTACGAGCCGGTGACCTTGGCCGACGGCTCGGTATGCGTGCTCGTGTACCAGTATCTGCCGCAGTTCGCCTCGAAGGATCTGCGCGACGCGCTGCCGAACCCGCAGAACCTGCTGCTGGGCGCGCTCGCCGTGCTGTCGGTGCTGACGCTGGTGGGCATCGCCGCGCGCGCCGCACGGGTGATCTCGCGCAAGATGGAGCCGCTCGCGGACGCCGTGCGGCGCATCGAGGAGCGCGACCTCGACTTCGAGGTTGCCTCGTCGCGCGTGCGCGAGATCGACGACGTGCTGGCCGCGATGGACGGCATGCGCGCCTCGCTCAAGGACTCGCTGGAGGCGCAGTGGCGGGGCGAGCAGGCGCAGCGCGAGCAGATCGCCGCGCTGGCGCACGATTTGAAGACGCCGCTCACCGTGGTGCGCGGCAACGTCGACCTGCTGTTGGAGGGCGAGCTCTCGGGCGAGCAGCGCGCGTGCGCGGCCGACGTCGCCGAGGGCGCGCGCCAGATGGGAACGTACGTGTCCGCGCTCATCGACGCGTCGCTGGGCGTGGGCGCGTCGTTCGCGCCGAAGGAGGCGCGGCTGCGGCCGCTGCTCGAGCGCTTGCGAGCGCAGGTCGAGGCGCTGGCGGCGGCGAGCGGCGTGCGCGTCGCCTGGAGCGAGGGCGCGGACCTGCCCGCGATGATGCTGTTGGACGAGGCGCTGGTGGAGCGGGCGGTGGCGAACGTGGCGGCGAACGCCGTCGAGCATGCGCCGGCCGGGTCGTCGGTTGCGGTGGACGTGCGGGCAGACGTCGCCGCCGGCTGCTTGGCGCTGAGCGTGGCCGACGAGGGTCCGGGCTTCTCGTCGGAGGCTTTGCGCCGCGGCTGCGAGCGCTTCTACCAGGGCGATGCCGCGCACGCAGCGGCCACAAGCGACCCAGGCTCCACGTCGCCGCCGAGACAGCCGCGCGCCATGGCGGCTCGGTGGAATTGGCCAACCGCAGCGCCGCCGAGGGCGGCGGCGCGCGGGCGACGTTGCGGTTGCCGCTGGGCCATGCGACGCCGCAGGAGCCGGCCGGGCCGACGGGCTACGCGGAGTAGAGCCCGTCCTTGTTGAAGCGGTACCACGACTCGACGGCCTCCTCGGGCTTCGCGTCCAACAAGCGCAGCACCTCGCGGGCGAATTCCAGCGTGCCGCTGCCGTTCGCGGTGATGATGCCGCCCTCGGCGACGGCCTGGGCCTCCACGAAGTGCTGCGCGCCCTGGTAGTGCGGGGCGCCTTGCCGCATGAACTCCACCGTGTTGCCCGTGCGGGCTCGGTCGTCGAGGAACCCGTGCTCGGCCAGAAACGTCGCCGCGTTGCAGATGCCGCCCACGAGCGCCCCCTGGTCGAGCGCGCGCTGCACCAGGGGAAGGACGTCGTCGTTGCTTCCGTCGAGCCACGCCTCTCCTCCGATGAGCAGCAGCGCGTCGAAGCGCTCGGGCGCCTCGGCCACCGTGCAGTCGGGCAGCACGGTCAGCCCTCCCATCGAGCGGATCGGCTCGCGGTCGGCGGCGACGGCTCGCACCGTGCGGGGGTTTTCGGCCCGGCCGAGCTCGGCGCACACGTAGGCGCTCTCCCAGTCGGCGAATCCGTCGAACACGTAGACGAGCACGGTCTTCTCGGGTTGCTCCATGTCGGTTCCTTTCCTTAGGGTGTGGACCCATAGTACGGAAGGGAACATGACATCAATATGTCATGGTTTGCGAGCTTGTGCGAAATCCCGCATCTTGGACGCGATGCGCTCGGCCCAGGCGGCATCGTCGGTGCGGAAGCGAACGGCGCCCGTGGGCTCGTCGGCTTCGCGGTAGAGGAACCGCGCGTCGACGACGTCGGTGAGGGCGAACTCGTCGGCGGCGTCGTAGGCGAGCTCCACGAGGAACGTGCCCGGCGCCTCGTTCTCGGGCGGCAGCAGCGGCGGCGCATCCATCGTTTGCGTTGCGGGCGGCGCGTCGCGCGGCTCGAACGTTTCGCCCAACACGTCGATGGCGGCGATGCGCTTGAGCTTGAACAGGCGAAACGCTTCGCGCGTGCGGCAGTAGGCATGCAGGTACCAGCCGGTTTGCCGGTAGACGAGCTTCGCGGGCTCCACCGTGCGCCCGGCGCGCCCGGAACGCGACACGTACTCGAGGCGCACGCAACGCCGCTCGCGCACGGCGTCCGTCAGACGGCCGAGCTTCTCCTGCGCGACGCTGTCGAGGAACCACGGTGACAGGTCGATGGTCAAAGGCCCGTCCGGCCCGGAGGCTTCGGAGCCCGGCACGAGCCGGGCTATGAGCTGCGTGACGGCCTGGTCGCCGTCGATGCTCCGCAGGCCGTCGAGGGCGGCGTACAGCGCGGCTCTGTCGTCGAGGCTCAGCAGGTCGCGGCGCACCTTGAAGCCCTCCAGCGTTCCCACGCCTCCGCCCGCGCCCGGAAACGTGACCAGTGGCACGCCTGCGAGTTCCAGCGCTTCCAGGTCGCGCGCGATCGTGCGCTTCGACACTTCGAACCGCTCGGCCAGCGCTCCGATGGTGGTGCGTTTCGTGTCTGCTAGCACGCACATGATCCCGATGAGCCGCTCCATCCGCATGGTCGATCGTCCTCTCGTTTCTGCGCCCGTTCGCGTCCTGTGCGCTTCGGCGGTCGCTCCGCAGTCCGCTCCCAGCTTACCACTCCCGCATGTCCGGATGTTTCACGTGAAACATTTGTTCTTGCCGTATTCTTCATGCGTGCCCTCCATGCTGCTGATCCTCGGAAGCGCTCCTTGTCGGGCTATCGTAGGGGATGACGCTGAATTCGAGCGCTTTCGGTAAAAACGGAGCGGTTTGGTAATCTTGAATGCGCCCGGATTCGCCTTTTCGAGGAGGCGGACCCGGGCAGATCGACGTTTTCCCAGGTGGGGTGGCGTCGCCGGATATCTCTGAAGGTACGGGGATTGCCAAACCGCCCCGTTCCTGCCGCATGGCGGCGTTATCCGCGTCTCGCGTATGCGGGAGAGGGCTTCCTTCGACGCGGCCGGCGCGCGTCGGCGAGCGCGGATGGCCGCCGTCTCGCCACAGGGGGCATGCCGGTTGACGCGCGCCCGGAAAGTCAACCGATGCTCGCTTGCGTCAACCGCTCGCGTTCCCCATACTGTAGGGGCAGGGCGCCGAGCGGAAGGAGCCTTGCATGGACGACATTAATTTGGGAGCCGCCATCGCGCGCGAGCGCCGTGCGGCGCAGGTGACGCAAGGCGAGCTGGCCGCGCACCTGGGCGTGACGAAGGCGGCCGTGTCGAAGTGGGAGCTGGAGCAAAGCATGCCCGACGTGGCTCTGCTGCCGCGCATCGCCGCCTACTTCGACCTCACGCTGGACGAGCTGTTCGACTATCGGCCGCAGCTGGTGGGCGACGATCTGCAAGACGCCTACCTGAGGCTGCTCGCGCAGTTCGACGAAGATCCCGAAGCCGCTTTCGCGAACGCCGAGGACCTCGTCCGTTCGCACTACTCCTGCTGGCCCGCGCTGCAGCAGATGGGCATGCTCTACGTGCAGCGCGCAACCCTCGACCCCGACCGCGCCGAAGCTTTGGCCGCACGCGCCGCAGAGCTGTTCGAGCGCGTCGAGCGGCATGCCGACGACGTGGAGCTGGTGCGCGCCGCGCGGATGATGCGCGCTTCCGTCATGAGCGTGCAGGGTGACTTGGACGGATGCATCGCCCTGTTCGAAAGCCTCAAGCCCGACAGGACGGCGGCGAACATCGATCTCATGCTGGCCAGCATGTACCAGCAGAGAGGCGACCTTGACGCCGGCTTGAAGCTGTTCCAGGAATCGATGGGCTGGTGCGTGATGAACGCCATAAGCTGCGTATCGGCGCAGATCCCGCTGTACGCCGACGACACCGAGCACCTGGAGGCGCTCCTGCGGGCCGGCGAAGGCGTGCTTTCCGGGTTCGATTTGCAGAACCAGAGCCCGATGACGGTGCTCACGTTCTGCACGAACGCATCTTCCGCGTGTTTGCAGGCGGGCGACGAGGATCGAGCCGCGAGCTATCTCGAGCGCTTTACGTCTTTGCTGGAGGAGCTTGACGCGCGCACGCTGGTGTACGGCCGGAACCAGAGCGCGCTGTGATCGGCGCCCGAGCTTTGGAGCGTCGATCCCGGCCAGGAGCATATCGCGGAAACCCGGTTCGGCGCGATCGACTTCAGGCGGCAGTGCGCGCAGATGGTGGCAGCGCAGCCCGTCTGGGCCGAACGTGCCGGCGATTCGCGTTTCAAGCCGCTGTTCGACCGACTGGAGGCCCTATGAGCGAAGCGGACGTGCTGTATGTGGAGGACTTGGCCTATCGCTATGGCAAGACGGAAGGTGTTCGCCGGCGCGTCGCTTTCGTTGCGGGCGGGCGAGGTCGCGTTTCTCACCGGGCCGAACGGGGCAGGTAAGTCGACGCTTCTGCGCTGCCTGGCCGGCTGGGACGCGCCTGCCGAGGGGCGGGTGGAGCTGTGCGGGAGGCGTTTCGACGGCGCGGATCGCGCGCAGCGAAGCCTGCTGGCCTTCGTGCCCGACGTCCCCTCGTTCTACGACGACCTTACAGCGGGCGAGCATATCCGCTTCGTGCGGCAGGCGAACCGTATGAGCGCCGACGACGACCCGTCGGAGCGGCTCATGGCCCTCTTCGGCCTCGACGGCCATCGCGACCAGCTGCCCTCGGCATACTCGCGCGGCATGCGTCAGAAACTGGCGCTCGTGCTGGCCTTCGCCCGCGCGCCGCGCTTGCTGCTGCTCGACGAACCGTACGGGCCGCTCGACCCGGACGCCTCCGGGGTGTTGAGCGGGCTTATCGAGGAAGCGCGCAGCGCCGGCGCGGCCGTGCTGGCCAGTTGCCATCATGACGTGCCCAACCTGCGGCCGGACGCGCTGCTGCGTCTGGAAGACGGCCGCCTCGCCGTGCTCGATGCGCGTGACGGAGGCGAAGGACGCATGGTGCGGAACGCGTTCGGCGCGAGCTTCGGAGGCGACGATGCATGACGTTCGCCTACTGCTGTGGCTGAGAGCGCGCCATGCGCGCTCGGCTCTGAACCGAACCTTGCACCTCGTGGGCGCCGGCGTCGACGACGGCGGCTGGGGAGAGCGCGCTTACCAGCTGTACGCGGTGGGCATCATGCTCGTGTGGGCCGCGCTCATGGCCGCAGCGCTCGTCGATGCGATCCAAGGGGGTCTTCGTCGGCCTCGCCGCCGCCGTATGCTCGCTCGCGGTTCAGGGGGCGCTGCTCGCGGTGGCGCTCGTCCTGCTGCGCGTCGGCATCGCGGGCGCGCGCACGACGCCGTTGAAGCTGTCGCATCCCGACATAGCCTATCTGGCGGCCAGCGCGGTGAGCGCGCGGGCGCTCGCGGGCGTGTCGGCCGGAGTGCAAGCTTTCGCAGGCGCGGCTGCCGGGGCGGCGCTAGGGTTTCTGCTGGGCGTGGGGTTGGAGAGCGCGTCCGTGCTCGCGGGGCGCGCCAGCCGCCGATAATTCGCAGGTGCGGCTGGCTGCGGCCGCCCGATTTGCTAGCTGGGTCGTAGGTTTCGTCCGGCTGGCAAGCGACGGCTGGAGCGGATGGCGCACGGCTGCGGCCGCATTCGTTCTCGTGGCGTTTGCCGTTTCCTGGTGTGGCGTCGCGCTGGCCGCGGGCGCTGATGCGCTGTTGGCTCCTGCGACGTTCGCGGTTCTTTCCGTGGGCGGATTCTTCGTCCTCGCCGTCGCGGCGATCGCCCTCGCCTTGCTTGCGCCGCGCGTGGATATGACGCGCGTCATCGACGAGAACTCCCTGCATGCCGATCTCTGCCGGTTCGGCATGCTGTCGCCCCTCGACCGCAACGACATCGCCGAATACCAGCGTCGCCGCAAGCTGGCCGACCGTCCCGTGCGGTTCTCCCTGCCGCGCGGGGAGGGCCGCCTCGCCCTCGTGCAGCGCGCCGCGCTGTCGCATGCGCGCCAGTACGACGGCCTTGGGAGCCTCGTGATGCAAGGGGCGTTCGTCGTGCCGCTCGGGGTGCTCGCGCTCCTCGGCGCGGGCGGCCCCGTGCTGTTCGTGTTCTGGCTGCCGGTGGCCGTTCTCATGCCGCAGGGCGTGCGCGAGGCCACGCGGGCGTTTCGGGACGACGCGCGCAATCGCCTCGTGCGCGACCGTCTGCCGTTCGGCGTGCTCGAACTGCTGGCATTCGACACGCTGCCCGCGTTCGCCGCCACGACCTTGCTCGCGTGCGGCGCCGTGGCTGCGATGATTCCCATCGGCACGTCGCTTCCTCTCGCGCTTGCGCTTGCGGTGCTGGTCGGCGCCGCATCGCTGCTCTGCTGCGGCCTCGATGCCGTGCGTCTGTTCCCGGGCGGCCCGCGTTTGTGCTACGAGTACGGCGCGCTTGCGCTGGTGGGCGTGGGATTCGCGCTTTCGCTGTTCGCGTCGGCGGCCGTCGCGGCGATGGGTATGGCGCTCTTTGCCGCGGCGGTTGCCCTCGTCGTGCGCTTCGGTTCGGAATGCATGCGCTGAACGCGTCCCCGTCCTGGATGGGATTCCGCATACGACCCCCCAAGCGCAGGCGAGCGGCGGCGCGCTGCGAGCTCGAGTTCGGCCGACGACGACCCTCCGAGCCGCGCTCGCGCGCCGAGGTCGTCGAGCGCGATCAGCGGCGGGGCGCTTCTCGCCCAATGCGCCGCGCGGCCGCCGCGAGGTGCCGGGCGCGGCGCCTCGCGGCTCGCCCTTCGCCGATGTCCGACCTGCGCCCTAAGTGGGGCAGCTGCGAGATCACGATGCCGGCCAGGATGGCAACGACGCCGGCGACCTGGAGCGCTTCAACCGGCTCGCCCAGCACGAGCGCCGACAGGGCGATGCCGCAGGGAAGCTCGGAGGATGCCATGATGGCAGCCAGCCCCGGTGTCAGGTGCGGCGTGGCGATGCCGAACAGCGCTACCGGCACGAACAGCGCGCATAGTCCCAGAACGAGGCCGAACTTCCAGATGCCGTCCTGCAGAACGCCGCTTGCGAAATAGTCGGGGCACAGCGCGAAGCCCAGCGCGCACGCGCCCAGGCACACGACGAGGCCGCGCTGAACGGACGGCATGCCGCGCCCGACGCGGCTCGAGAAGAACATGAAGAAGGTGCAGCTGACGGCCGAGAGCAGCCCGCATGCGATGCCGACGGGGTCAAGAGCGCCCACCGATTCGGAGAACATGCCGCTGGCCATGAGCGTTCCGCCCAGGATAACAGCCGCCGCTGCCGCCTCGGCCGCACGCGGGCGTCTGCGCATGACCACCAGCTGGACGACGATGCCCATCCAGGTGAACTGGAAAAGCAGCGTGATGGCTACCGAAACAGGCAGCAGGGTGAGCGCGTAGTTGTACAGCACGGTGCCGATGCACGTGTTCAGTCCCAGAGCCAAAAGAGCTATCGTCTGTTTGAGGGAAAGCGGGACCAGACGCTTGCCGCGCGCTCGCTGCACGAGCAGCGCGACTGCGAACAAAAGCGCTGCGAACAATGCCTGGCTCGCTACCACCTGGGTCCAGGTGAAGCCTGCGGCGTACGTTATCTTCACCGTGGTCGGCAGGCGCAAGCCAGCTGGCTCCGGCCAAGAATACGATACCGGAGTATCTCAAGGTGTTCTTTTCCATGAGGCCATTCTAACGTACGGCGAGACCTTTCAAATGCTCGATGCCTCGCACGTCGTCGGGTACAATGAAACGCGGACTAGAAGGAGCAGGGAAGACGAAGGAGAGCGAATCATGGCATCGTTTGCAATCGAACCGGCGTTTTGGGAGCTGTTCCCCCAGGCGGAGATCGGCATCGTGGTGGCTCGGGGCATCGACAACGCGCACGAGTCGAGCGAGGACGTGAAGGCGGCGCTGGCCGAGGCGAACAAAGCGGCGCTCGCCCACGTGCCCGATCCCACCATCAGCAAGAACCCCGCAGTGGCGGTGTGGCGCGAGGCGTTCCAGCAGTTCAAGACGAAGAAGGGCGCGCGCTCGTCCATCGAGGCGCTTCTGAAGCGCGCGAGCGGCGGCCGAGAAGTGGGCTCCATCAATCCGCTCGTGGACATCTACAATACCGTGTCGCTGACGTACGCGCTGCCGTGCGGCGGCGAGGACATCGACACGTTCGCCGGCGACCTGCGCCTCACGGTGACGCAGGGCGGCGACGCGTTCCGCGCGCTGGGCGACGAGGCCGATTCCGAGACGCTGCCGGGCGAGGTGTGCTACCTCGACGACGCCGGCGCGGTGTGCCGTTGCTGGAACTGGCGCGACGGCGTGCGCACCATGCTCACCGAGAGCACGACGAACGCGTTCCTCATCCTGGAATCCGTCGACCCGGCGCGCCACGACGACCTCGCAGCGGCCCTCGACGATCTTGCGGCCTGCACCCAGGCGGCCCTCGGCGGCGAGATGGAATCCCATATCGTGACGAAGGACAGCCCGGCGATCGCCCTGTCGTAAGCGCGCTCGTCGCTCTTGCGCGGCCCTGCATCTCCGTCGCCTCCCCGGTGCGACTGTAGGGCCGCGCACTTATATATCACCTGATCAATAGGCATATCCTGTTGCCGAAACTCCACGGTCTGTTCGCTTGCGCACGTCCCTTCGGTGTGCGAACATTCGTTCTCCAAAGAGATCGAGACACGGTGCGGAAGGCGGCGAGGAGCTATGGCGGCGACAGGAGAGGTGCGGGTTCCCGAGACGTTCGGCGGGCGCATGATCGGCTCGCCCGAAGGCGCCGGCGAGCGCCGGGTGATCTTCCATTCCGACATGAACGCGTTCTACGCGAGCGTCGAGCAGGCCGAGCGGCCGGAGCTGCGGGGCGTGCCGCTCGTGGTGGGCGGGCACGAGGAGCTGCGCCACGGCATCGTGCTGGCGAAGAGCGCGCAGGCGAAAGCGGCGGGCGTCAAGACGGGCGAGGCGCTGTGGGAGGCGCGCGCGAAGTGCCCGGGGCTCGTGGTGGTGCCGCCGCGCTACGAGGTGTACCAGGCGTACTCGGCCATGGCGCGGCGCATCTACTACCAGTACACCGACCTCGTGGAGCCGTTCGGCCTCGATGAGGCGTGGCTCGACCTCACCGGCTCGCTGCCGCTTCTGGGCGTGACGGCGCACACAGCCCGCCGGATCAGCCAACTGCCCGCATCAAGGCTGAGCTGGGCTGCACGGTGTCCGTCGGCGTGTCGTGGAACAAGATATTCGCGAAGTTCGGCAGCGACTTCCGCAAACCCGACGCCATCACGTTCATCACGCCGCAGAACTACCGATGCCGGGTGTGGGAAGCTCCGGTGAGCGAGCTTCTGTACGTCGGCGCCGCCACGCGCGCCAAGCTGCACTCGTCGGGGATCGACCGCATCGGCGAGCTGGCGTGCGCCTCGCCCGAGCTGCTGCGCCGCCGCCTGGGCAAGATCGGGCTT
>SCPN01001142.1_pt1 | contig 13232 bp, 12 predicted proteins | sample 6106831 | NCBI WGS metagenome assembly SCPN01 (sample SAMN10720447, study PRJNA508395) | human gut metagenome | isolation source: Participant 1, 0 month
CTGTGTACAGCTAGAAATATAGGATTAGCAAATGCAAGCGGAGAGAAATTAGTATGTCATTTGTAGATTCAGATGATTTTATGGACACAGATGCATATAGAAAAGATTATAAATATATTAAAAACAATGGGGCAAGATATTTTAGATTTTGGGTGGCGATATATATATCTGAAACAGGAGAAAAACAGAAAAGGAAATTTTCATAAAATCAAAAAATGCTTTATTAAATAAAAATATATAAAACACAAATTCTCCCACCGTTATTAAATTTATTAGAAGATGACAAACTTTGTATTTGATTTTGCATGGAATAAAATATATAAAAAGAAATTATAAGGTCCAATATCAGATTAAATTTGACAGAGAGAGAAATACATGGGAAGATCAATTTTTGTAGATTACTTGGAGTTTTAGATATTGTGATAATTATTGTGTATGGATAGAATGCTTTTATAATTACGTAAGTGTTCAAGAATCATTGAGTAGAAGATATAACGCACAGTATCTAGAATTGATATTGAAGAACTATAATTTGTATGTACAATTATTTGGAAAAGAATAGCGATTTTCATCACAATATGTTATAGATTATTGGTCTAATTCTATTGAAAATGTGATTATTTAACTAACTAAAAGTGAAAGGAATCAACACAAAGGAAGTAATTGAAAATATAACTAATATTTTTGAAGACCCACAAGTTAAAATGTGGTTTAAAATGGGAATAAAAAGATAGAAAATAAATGAATATTTCAAAAAATCAATATGATAGAATAATGAGAATATATGAAAAGATTATTTAGATATTAAAGAATGATAGAGAAAAGCTCGTAAAACAAAGTTAAAATCATTTGTAAGAAGATTAATTAAGGAGTAAAGTATACTTTAAAATAAAGTATTATTGTACCAGTTATATAATACTGAAATATATTAGCATTGTATTGAAGTATTTATATTAAAACAAAAGATTTTGAATTACTTTTAATGGATGATGGATCAAGATCAAAGTGGTTTAGGAATTTGTGATACTTATGCAACAAAGGATGATAGAATAAAGAAGTGAATTCATAAGAGAAAAATGGAGTATCGTCTACAAGAAACCTAGGCATAGATCACGCTAAAGGGAAATATTATTTTTTTTATAGATAGTGATACTGTGGGACCAGATTATCTAGGAGAACCTGGAGATTATAGATGATGAAGATTTCCTTGTTCAAAGTGGCGTGAAAATTTTTAGAAAATGATTATTTAAGAGCAATTATGACACTTACGAGATATTTTTAAAGAGCTATATAATCAATTTTGGATGCAGTCTAGGCAGCAGTGGCCAAGTATGTGCACTGTTTATCAAGAGAAAGTTATGAGAGGAAATCATCTAAGATTTGATTACAAATCTTAAAATGGGAGAAGATGGATTATTTAATCAGATATTTATTTCAAGGTATGTAAAAAAAATAAAGAAGAACCATTAATCAATATTATTATAATTCTGAAGTAACCTACAATCTGCATCTCACTTAAATTCTATGAGATAGATTTAGAACCCAGCAGTTGATTTTTGATTGCAAAAATTAGAAGAATATTTATTTTCAGATAAGGATTTAAATAGGATTCGATAGGTTATTAGCACGAAGTATTGAATCATTATTATATTAAAGAATTTTGAATAATAATAAAATAATAAAAGAAAAATATCATTAAAAAGATAAAAGAAACATATAAAAGTAAAAAGTTTTAGGAAGTGTATACCTTTATATGAGACATAAGGGTTCCACTAGATGAAAATTGGAAACGTATTTTATGGGATATTATGTTCATGGATTATTTGAACCTATTTACATGTAATACAGATAGGTGCTAAATTATTGAAAGATAAACTTAATCTTAGGGTCTCATAGCACTTAAGATGCAAGTGTTTGCTAGTAGGTAATCCAATTCATTTACGATTGTTTTTCTACACAGCTAGGTATGAATTAAGATACATCTTATAAAGCCTGCTATCGCACCACTTTGTAATGAAGGGATTGATAAGATATAAGCATGTCCATTTATCCTTCATTCATGAATTAAGACTCAGGGACCTCTCTGTATATTTTTATTAAAATTGCACAAGAAAGCTTGGATTTATCAGCTTTCGGATACTCTTTAAATTAATTGGTATGCAGAATATTCTGAAAATGTAATTGGATAATTTATAAAATATACGGAGGTAAGCCATGAATAATAATGTTGGGGAGTAAAGTATATCAGTTATAATACCCATATATATAATGAGAGGGAATGGATCTTAAACATTCATAGCAAAGATGTGTTTTTGAAAAATAAACTTATAAATAAAGAGGAATACCATGGGTATATTAATTCTAATAAAACTGTTTGTTAAAATATATATCAGGTGTTACTACATTGATATGAATGGCGGTTTACTTCCTACAGGGGAGTTCTAGTGCATTAAGAGCATAGTAGCAAGACAGAAAAAATAACCGCCCTAGCTTGGAAAGTTAAGCCAGTTATTTTTATAACAATATTAATCATCAGGGCAGACGTCATCCCGTAGCACCTTTCTTTATTAAAATGTCTAACATTTGGTATATTTTATGTCAACAAATAAAAAAAATAAAAGAGGTGAATACACACTATGGATCAAGAAAAATTAAGAATCACATTGCAGATAGGTGAAACACAATAGCAGTAGAATTTAAAAATGCAGCAACCGAAGATAGAAATGATGTATATCAAAGTGTATGCTCCCTTTCTGAATCGTTTTGGTGGAGATATTTACCTTGGGTAGAGACGATGGGACTGTTTGTGGAGTTCCTGAAAATGCAGCAGGAATATGGTAAAAATTTTTATAAAGATTATCAGTAATCCCAATATGTTTACTCAACCATATATCTATCACCAGAATTATAAAATTATAGAAGGAAAAACGATAATTCTGTATTCATATACAGTCCAGCGCAGAAGTACAGTTTCAAAAGGAAGTTTATGACAGAGTAGACTGATGCAGATGTAAAGTTACTGCAACAAGCAACTTACAATGATGTATATTAGAAAACAGAATAGATTTACAGAGAAACAGATTTATCCTTATATTTCACTGGAAGATTTTAGATTAGATTTATTGCCACGATTAGAAAATGTAACAAATAATATAGAAAGGTTTGCATAGTTGGGAAGAAATTATGAGTGATGAGGAATTAGGGGTGCAGGATTATATGGAAGGACAGGCAACAGGAGAGAGTGGATATAATCTGGCAGCAGTTATGTTGTTGGGAAAGATGATCTGATCATGGATGGCTTATGAAACGGATGCATTAGTAAGAAGAGTTAATATGGATCGCTATGATGACCGGGAAATCATTAAGACAAACTTAATAGAAAGTTACGATCAATTAATGGAATTTGGAAGAAACATTTGCCCTGATAAATTTTTTATAGAGGGTGGAACGAAAGAAAATCTGAGAATATTATAACCAGGGAAATGATTGCAAATACATTAATTCATAGAATTACGAGTTCATATACAGCTCAAATTTGTAATAGAAAAGATAGGATGTATACAGAAAAATGCAGATCGGTCATCAGGAGATGGAATTGTACACCTGATAATATGGAACCAAATCCAAGGAATCCTAATGTGCTTCATTTTTTAGAAATATAGGATGGTCAGATCGATTAGGAGTTCAGGGTAAGAAATATATTTAAGTTATTCGAAATATTATTCAGGAGAGAAAGAACCAAGAATTTGTAGAAGAGGGATGTATTTAGGATTATTGTGCCATTAAATGAAGATTATTCATATGATAATCCACAAAATGATAGCATTGATGAACTCGAGAGAAAAAATGAAAAATTAGAGAAAAATCCAAGAAAGATTCGGAGAAAGTTCGGAGAAAGTTCGGAGAAAAGTTCGGAAAAATCGGAGAAAGATCAGATAGAAATAAAAAATGGTAGAATAACTGATATTCAAAACAGATTCTTGAAATTTTATCTGAGGATAATCAATGTTTCAGCTAGATGTAGAACAAATGAGGGGTTTCAAGTCAGAGTATAGAAGTGTATTAAAAGAAACTAAAAGGATATGGAATACTAACAGGAACATGGATCGCAAGGAGGCAGTTGTGGAAAGTAGAAATATACAGAGAATTACCATAAACCTTAATAGGATTTCAGATGGGAGGAGACCTACAAATGCAATCAACATATATTCACTTATATCTGATCATGATCAACGTTATAACATTTGCATTGTATGGACTAGACAAATGGAAGCGATGATAAGAGACAGTGGAAGTCAGAGAAAAAATTGATCCTTTACTTGCACTGATCAAGGAGGCTCCATTGGAGCAATGATCAGTATGACAGTATTTCATCATCAGGAACCAAGAAAATGGTATTTTAGATTAGGGATACAGGCATTCAGGTGTCGTTGATACTTTGTTTTATGATATATGATGTAAGAAGTAAGCAAAGAAAAGAATTGGGAAGAAGTTTAAGAGACACAAAAGCAAAGGAAGATTAGAGATATAAACAGAAACAAATGGAAGCATTTAAAATTTGAAAAATATGTTTTGTGTTATTATGGCGATCGAGCTTATTATGTCATTTACTTTTAGGTTTCACATCATTGTGATAAATTTCACTTTACAGCATATATATCCGATCATGAGTTGCGGGATGTTTATGAACCTTGGAATCGACACTGATCAGTTATTGTATTTGGACTATATATAGAAGTATGTATAAGGCATCAGCACTTTATGTTGTATCAGATGATAAGATATTTTTCACCGCTATAGTAGTAATCCAATAGGAAGCATTTACTAAGCGTTGGGTCAAGAGTTCTGTTTGGTTTTGTGATTGGATATCTGTTTTCCATCATAAAAGGACGAAAGTGATATGAAAATAGGAATCTGGATTCTTTCTTTGATCTCACAGTGGATACATGCTCCTAGTGTTCACCGTTATGGGAGCATATTTTCCACAGCTTGGTTTATACTGGAATGTCGACATTTCATATAGGGATCAATGAAGTACTTATTACTGTATGTCTGGGTAGAAGTTGGCATATAAGATTTATCACAAGGAACGCATTCAAAATACAAGGATGCGGTAAATCAATCTTTGGATGATCCATATCAATGTCTTCTAAGATAGTCGCTATATCATCAGGGATCAGTTTTGATCATTTGTATAGCGATATTTTCTACTGGATATTTTGCAAATCAGTCTATGTATGTTGAAACAGCACAGAGTTCATGTAACAAGAACAATAGAGATTGATCTGCTACATTTACAGGTACAGTTTTTGATCATACTTGCATTGGATTTTATCTTAATATTGACGATGCTTATGATCTACCAATATATGAAGTATCAAGAGATATCAAGGAGATTGATTTCCTTACTGGGGTGATGGGAAGAGACTGTTTTACAACACCAAAATATTCAAAACGAACAGAGTATCCATGGCCATCGAGGATGGTTTTATTCTTGGCTGTGGATTGGTTTAAGCAGATCAATGATAAACTGGGACATATAGCAGGAGATGAAACCTTAAAAGAAATTTGCGATGTTTTTACAAGAACAATTTGAGCCATATGGAGCAGTCGGAAGAGTTGGTGGAGATAGTTTGCCGTGATGATCGAAGAGGAGATGAGCCAGGAAGCGTTAGAAGAAGAAATGAAACAATTCTTTCAAAACATCTCAGAATTCAGAAGGAAGTCACAGTAAGCTGCAGTATTGGAGTATATCGTTTTACATATCCAAAACGATCAAGTAACTTCTGACAAAGACCGATGAGATCTTATATGAAGCTAAAAGCAAACGGAGAGGGATGTTTTGTGATTAGATACAAAATCTAAAAAGGTGGTTGTTGGCAATGAACAATGTAGAAATTACCAGTAGGAATTTCTGATTTTTCATAAAGTTAAGACAAAATGAATATTATTATGTAGATAAAACAATTTTGATCAAAAGAATTACTGGAATCAAGAATCGCAGAAGTTACATTGATCACGAGACCAAGACGTTTTGGAAGACGATCGGCATGAGTATGTTGGCGTATTTCTTTGATATACAAAAGACAGCAGAACTATTTGAAGATTTGAAGATCTCAAGAGATATAGAATTATGTCAAAAATGGATGAATCAGTATCCATTATTTCCTTCCAAAGATGTGGATGGATTGAATTTTCAATCAACTGCCATGAAGATGTTAAGAAATCAGATTTCATGGATCTGCAATGAGCATGATTATTTATCAGATAGCGAAAGAAAATTAAATGAGAATGATAAAAGATCTTTTTGAAGTTACAAGATATAAAGTGAAGAAAATTTATCAGAAGACAGTAAAATCAGTGCCTTCATCTAATAAGAATGATGAATGCGCATTACGGAAAACCAGTTATTTTATTGTGGATGAATATGATGTACACCATTAGCAAGAAAGCAAGCAGCAGCGTGGATACTATAAAGAAATGGATGTGATGAAACGATTGAGGCACATCTCTAAAAGAGATAATTCTCATCTTCAGTTCACCCAGTAGTTACAGGTTGCTTAAAGGTACAAAGGAAAGTATATTTACAGGAACCAATAATTTTATCTCAAGATACGATCCTTAACACATTTAAATGAATATTTTGGATTTCCGATCAGGAGTAAAAGATATCTTAAAAGATATTGGACTGCAAGAGCATTTTAAAGAAATCAAAGAATGGTATGATGGGTATAATTTTGGAAAGATTGATGTATATTGTCCATGGGATGTTATAAGATATATAAAGAGATCTACGGATCGATCAGACATGAAACCAGCAAGTTACTGGAAAGAATACAAGTGATAATGCGATCATACGATCTTTTATAGACTACGCAGGCAGCGGAATTCAAAAAGATGGAAAAATTGATGGCAGGAGACACGATTGATCAGAAAATAGAAAATCTTACGTATTGATTATTTTGTCAGAAGAGAATTTTGGAGTATTTTGTATTTAACAGGATATCTGACAAAGAGATAAGGAAGAGAAAGGAAGTGCAGATGGAAAGAGTAGAAGATTCCAAACAAAAGAGATACGAGAGATTTTTAAGACAACAGTACAGAGTTGGTTTAGTGATACAGCAGAAACTACAAGATCAAGCATTTATTTGATGCAGTATGGAATGGTGATGAGCAGACTTTGGCACAGGAGATCAACAGGTTATTGCGAATAACGATCAGTTATCATGATTATAGAAGATTTTTATCATACATTTCTTGCAGGAATATTTGCTAAGGGCGCTGGATATAGTGTTGAATCAGATAAGAACATGGAGAAGGTCAGAAGTAATCTTGTTATTTTAATGAACATGAAGGAAAGGTTGCAGTTTTTGAAGCAGAAATATTCAAAGTAAGAACTTAGAAGAGGGATTGTGAAAAAGCTATTCAGCAGATCGATCATAGGATGTATGCAAAGAATTTGAGGATAGTTATGATGAGGTGATCTGTTATAGGATTTCTTTTACAAGAAACGTTGTGTTGTAAAGAGATGTAAAGTAGTAGTTCAGAAAATATAGAGGAAAGGAAAAGGTAATAGAAAAGATCATCAATAAAATATTAATATTAACATTACTGGTCGTATTCAGTATGGTATTTACGTTACTGCCAGTGAACAACAAAATAGTACATGCTGGGGATGGCAAAGTATATTGGAGTTACATTGGAACTTATCAAGGTAAGAAGATAAAATGGAGATGCATCGGAAGGGGATTCAAATGGGAAATTGATGCTGAGTGATCAAATCCTATGTAAGGAAAGAGTTATGACGCAAAATATTCCGGAGTATAAAACCACATCAGGGCTGAAGCGGATCAATCACTGGACAGAATCAGCCTTGAGACATTGGATTGAATTCTGCCGGGTGGTTGATTGGAGCAATCGATCTGTACCTTCCATAACAAATCTTGATGGAGAGGATGCTTATGATGAAGAGCAGGGATTTTTTATCTTCTTTTACTGATTCAGAGCTTCAGTGTGTAAAGACAGTCACACAGAAACATATTTGAATAATCTGGATGCAGAACAAAGCGGATGGAGGATCTTCAAATTTGATTTTGATACAAATGGATACCATCGTGTGCTGTTTGAAACTTTAGCAGAGGCAACCGATAAATGGTATGAGAATACAACGGATCAGTTCTTCTTGATAGGACCAGAGGCAGCTGCTGATGGGCCAATAATGGTTTTGGATTATATGGCTCCAGACGATTCCTACTGGCTAAGACTGCGTAACTTTGGACAATCTTACGAAAATGTAGCACGATCAATAGGAACAAACAGAATCACACATGCAAGAGCAAATAATTCAGATCATGGAGTAAAGAGCCGCATTTATCTGGATGAAGATCAATTCCATGGAGAAGTGATCAGGGGAGGAATGTCCAGTGCTAAAACAGGTGGAATACGAACCAGTTTAAGCATATAGGGATGAGAGCTTTCATTTCAAATCCTGTATATCTAAATAAATTGTTGAAGAGCAGTGTAGCGATTTTCAAGAGTAAATGGAGAATGATCACGTATTTTCATGGAGAACATACAGGTTGTATATCATGAGGATCCTTTGAGTATGTGTTATGGAAATCAAAGGTTATATTGATTTTGATGATATTACAAATTTGGCACATATGGTGTGGACTGGGAGAGCCCAGCAGGAATTCAAAATGAAGACATGATCTTATATTATCAGATGACACAGTGTCTGGACAGTGGAAGATCAACGTATGGAATCAGTAAAAATTCAGGTTGGGGAAATGGAGATCTGGAAACTTTTCTTAAGAAATTTGTAGGCAAAGCCCAGTATGCAAAAGAGTGAAAAAACCATTTGTTTTCTCCTTCATGATACCAGAGGGCGGACATGAGTGTTGTTGTTTTGCATGGTTTATAAGAGGACACGGATGAAATCCTTAAGATTACGATCTATGATGAAAATTTAGCATCACTTATAGAGTTACAGGGATACCTGACAATGAAAAGTCTCTTCCCCAATGATTTCCAAGAGCTTCCATTTTGCAGATTCAAATTCAAGATTTGATGATGTATGTGTAGAGATCTATGGACGAATCTGAACTGTATGGAGTTGATAAAATATATAATGGGATTCAGACCTTGAAAATGAAAAGAAACAGGATGGCAGCATCAGCATATCAGGAAGATGAACAGGATCAATGAACAACGATCAGATATCAGCAAATGAAAGCCGATTCCAATTACAAAATGAAGAAGGAGTATGCTCGAATACGATGGGAAATAATTATACAGGAGATATGAAAGTTTATTCCTGCGAACAGAGCGATTGGGAGGCCGGGCATCCATTTGATGCCTGGAATCTTAGAGTGGCAGCAAACAATTCATTTGAATTAGCAGAAAGCAGAGGAAGGCTGCTTGTTCCTTTGTGATGATAACAACAAAGGATATGTAGCATGATGGGAGCAGACAAAATGGCACGATCCACTTCTGGGAGAGAGATCAAAGTGGGAGATGTTATAATCTGTCCAGAAACACGATGCAAATCCAAGGAATTCCGAGGAAGGAATTGTAAGTCAATGCAAAGTGCAGGGAAACAGTATGATTTTTGGAGTATAACACAAAAACACACATCCATTCAATTTGCTGATAGGGAAATAATGTGTAAGGTAACAAAATATGTTGATTTTTTGAAGATATCGTTGATGAGAAAAAGAAGTCAAAGGTTCTGATCTTGTAGTAGAGGAACTTGATAAGAAAGATCCTGCAATCCCAGATCAAGGAGAAGATAATAAAGGGAATGGCAATACAGGAAACGGCAATGGAAATGATATCTCTGGAAATAATGCACAAAGTAAACCAGAAGTAATAAAACCAAACATCGTAAAACCATTAAAATTAAAGAAACAGATAATAAAAAACAGCAAAAAAAAATTTACAAGGCAAAAAAATTAAAACGTAAAAAGGCAACATTTAACCTAAAAGCAAGATCTTTGGGAAAAGCAAAACTGACCTATAAAGTGACCAAATATCCAAAGAAAGCAAAAATGTATGACCGTAACTAAGAGTGGAAAAGTTACATTAAAGAAGAAAGCCAAGAAAGGAAACATACAAGATCCGGATCACGGCAGCAAAAACATCGAAGTATCAGAAAGCGGTGAAGTATGTGACGGTTAAGGTAAAATAAATCAACAAAGAATTATGCAAAGTTATTGATTGAAAATTTTAAAGATATGTTATAATTACCTAATTACTAATTGTTCGATTAGTAATTATTAGTAATTAGGTAATTAATAGCAAAGGATGATGGTATGAGATTTGTCGGAAGAGATCCCAGATTTTGAAAACAGTTGTTTGAGATATCATAAACAATTGGCAAATCAAAATCTACAACAAATCCCTGCAACATCCTTAACCTTCATCTCATGCGCAATCCTATTCAAAACTTTCCGCTTATAAACACTCCACTCAGGAGATCAACAAATCTCTCGGTCCATCTCCAGTTAATCGATGAATCACGATCTCAGGACTCAGATTCTCAATACATTTCAAAATCAGATCAACATAAGACTTCAAAGTAAACACATCAAGGGATGTTCCTCATAATGATCAGCCAGATCCGTATTTTTCAAAATATGCAGCATAGAAAATTTAACCCCATGAATCGGAAGGTGATTCAGATAACGAACTGACTCAAGCATCATATCATCCGTTTCACCAGGAAGCCCAAGAATCAGGTGAACAACAGTCAATACACCGATCTTATGAAGATTCATAACTGCTTCATCAAAACAAGACAAAGGGTACCCACGCCGGATAAAAGAAGCGGTCTCTTCATGAATCGTCTGCAGACCAAGTTCCACAAACACAGGTTTGATCTTATTTAATTGATTTAAAAGTTCCAAAACCTCGGTAGGCAGGCAATCTGGTCTGGTACCGATCGCAAGAGCAACGATTCGCGGATCATTGATCGCTTCCATATACAAAGCTTCCAGTTTTTCAATCGGACCATAAGTATTCGTAAAGCCTGAAAATAAGCAATATACTTTCCATTCTCGATCTTTTAGAAACCATCTCAATTCCAGCGGTGATCTGATCTGTCACAGACAAAGCAGCCGAAGAAGCAAAATCCCCGGAACCGCCCTCACTGCAAAGATACAACCACCAGTTCCAGTGTTCCACTCTGTTTGGACAGGTAAAACCACCATCTAAGGATACTTTATAAATTTTCTCACCAAAATTCTTTAAAAACTATCAAACGAATAATAACGTTTTCCATGCCAATTATATGATCATAACTCCTAACTACAAGTTTGTTATCTACAAGATAGCACGAAAAATGTGGAAATTCCAGTGTTTCAAGTCACAAAATGTTCATAACATTAACACGTACTATATAAAATCTCAATCACAAACTCAAAGTTTCATGTTCTCCAGGCTCCAAGAATCGCACCTCTTTTATGTTCAAACACATCATCCTCATCACTGCAGGTAGAAGCCACTCCAAGGTTCCAAAGCAACAAAAGGTCCAATTTCACTAGACCATACACCCAGATAATCAAAATCAGGGGTAACTAAGATACCATGACCGCTTTATATGTTTTAATGCAACCGTGCGTGATTTCCAACTGATCAAAGATCAAAGCGTCCTTGTAAAATAAAGAATGTTTTTGGGGATCACAGTTTCATGATCAAGAACAGGAATACGATCGTTGTTATTGATCAAACCATCATCTGTAAGCTGTGCACAGGTAGCAGTTTCTGGTTGTTCAAATTCCACGATATAATCTTCAAAATTTTCCTTCATACACTGGACAGTTAAATGCAGGATGACCACCAATACAGTAAGGCATAACGATGTCCCCATGATTGATCACCTTATGACTGACTTTCACTCCACGATCCGTTAATTCATAGATCATCTGAGTTCAAAATCATAAGGATACTGTTCTTTGTAGAATCATCCGCTTTCAAAGAATAAATAGCACAAGTTTCAGAAGAAGAAACCAAAGTAAATTCTAATTTTCTTGCAAGACCATGACAGCCAAAAGAACAAGTCTTAGAATCACCGATGGTTGCAGTTCCATTTCTTAAACATCCAACGATCGGAAATAAGACAGGTGCCTGTCCGCTCCAGAAGTCAGGATTTCCTTGCCAGAGATATTCTGTACCAGAAGCATCTTTGATAGAAGTCAGTTCCCCACCAAGAGATTTTAAAGTGACAGATACATTTCATGGCGTAAGATTGTATTGCTCATGAGATATCCTCCTAGATTTAATATAGTATCATTATACCACGAATTAACATCGAAAACACTTGTGTTTCTTGGGAAAAGCAATAGTTGCATATTATTTTTATAAAGAATCAGTAGAAATTTAAGAAGTGGTGATAATATGACTAAGTATGCGTAGAAATGTAAAATAATAGATAAAATAGAAAGAGGAAAGATTATGGCAAACAGCATTGAGCAGGATCGGCCGCAGAAGAACCTTTGCGATCATTTCCCATCCGGATGCCGGTAAGACAACGTTGACTGAGAAGTTCCTTTATATGGAGCGATCAATACAGCGGGGTCTGTGAAAGGAAAGGCAAACCCAAACATGCAGTATCTGACTGGATGGAGATTGAAAAGAAAGAGGTATCTCTGTCACTTCTTCATTACAGTTTGAATACGAAGGAAAATGTATCAATATCCTTGATACACCAGGACATGAGGATTTCTCAGAAGATACGTATCGTACACTGATGGCAGCGGATTGTGCCGTCATGGTGATCGATGCTTCCAAGGGTGTCGAACCACAGACGATCAAGTTATTTAAGGTCTGTGTTATGAGACATATCCCGATACATTTATCAATAAGATGGACCGTGAAGCTAAGGATACTTCGATTTGTTAGACGATATCGAGAAAGTCTTAGGGATCGAGATACGTCCGATCAACTGGCCGATCGGATGTGGAAAGAATTTAGGGTGTATACGAGCGCGCATCAAGAAATATCTTACGATTCGAGGCAGTCTCCACAGGTGGTAAAGAAGCAAAAGAAACGATTATTTCAGCAGATGATGATAATGCAGCAGATCTGATCGGAGAAGATTTCTATGAGAATCTGATGGAAGAAATTGAATTGTTAGATGGTGCAGCAGCAGATCTTGATATGGAGAAAGTACATCAGGGAAAACTATCTCCAGTATTCTTTGATCAGCACTTTACAAACTTTGGTGTAGAACC
>SCPN01001651.1_pt1 | contig 13221 bp, 16 predicted proteins | sample 6106831 | NCBI WGS metagenome assembly SCPN01 (sample SAMN10720447, study PRJNA508395) | human gut metagenome | isolation source: Participant 1, 0 month
GTCTTCAACTACATACATTCTGGAATATCTGAAGTTACACAACAATTTCCATAACTCATTGCCTCCAACAGACTAAGTGGCATTCCCTCTAAATCTGATGGTAATACATATATATATAGGAATTACTATACATTTCTTCTAGCGCTTGTCCCTGAATAAAGCCAGTAAAAATTATTTGTTTATTCCCCGCCGCCATATTTTTCAACTCATTTAGAAAATCCTCTGTATCAGAACTTCCACCCGCAATAACAAGTTTTTAGGGTTTTAATTTTTAAATGCCTCTATCAAATATCGCTCACCCTTTTCTGGTACAATACGACCAAGATAAAGGATATAACCATCTTTTTCTAATTACCTTTTCTGTAATAATTTGTGCTGGTCTATTTTCAACTCTATTCACTCCATTGGGGATAAATTTCGTCGTTCTTCCATATACCCTCGTAAAATAATTTTGAACATCCACCGACAAAACTATAATTTCATTAGCAAATTTTACCGCACTCTTTTCACCTAATAAAATATATAAAACTGCTAATTTTCCCCATTTTTCCCTCTGATGATCTAATCCGTGAATAGTTACAATAACTTTTTCCCAAACAACCGGTATTGTTATAAACAGCCTTCCCGCATGAATATGAACTACATCATACTGTCCAAACGCCGCCATAAAACTTGCACATATAGAAGAAACCATTGCCGCAATTCCTCGCACATCTAAAGTTGGCGCATATTTTATTCGTATTCCTTTATATTCTTTTATTTTTTTATCGTCAAACTCTTGCCCTCCAACATGATGACCACCTCTATTAATGCACGTAACTTCGTATCCCAAATTAACCATTCGAGTTGCGAGTTCTGTAACAACGACTTCAACTCCGCCCTCCCGATTTAATTTTTTTTGACCATACATGCAAATTTTTTTTAATGAAAATCTTTTTTCTTCTTCGTACCTCATATTTCCTCACTCACTAATTCTATTATCCAATATAACGGTAAACTTAGTGCTATATATCCCCCAAAACCATCCATGCTTAGATTAAATATCCAGAAACAAAAAAAGCTCTCAATACATAGCATACTCAGGTTTGCATTCTTTTTCCTAGATAAAACACGTAATGAACTCCCCAAAAAATTTAATGCTATATAAAAACAACCCCAAAGCCCTAATGTACATACTGTCTGCAATAAGCCAATATCTGTAATATGCCCTCCACCAGTTGCCATAGCCGCTGCTCCATCCAGATATCCCAAACCAAACACTCCAGATTTCAAACTTTCTGCGGTAAAATTCTTCACTGCATTAATTCGCTCCCATGTTGTCGCCATTTCACTTGTGTTCTGTAAGCTAAAACTAAACAGAAACTCCTGAAACTTTTCCGTTCGAAATACCAGTGCTGCCAACACGGCCAGTACCGCCCAGTCTTCAACGTAACTTTTTCTGCTAAACCACAACACCACCAACGTCATGCCTTGATATACCATCACCGCTCTGGATGATGGATTTTTGAAGGTAAAATAAAACGGAACAATAGCTGCTATTACATACAATGCTTTTTCCACGCCGCGAAAAAGATAAGCGGTGATTGGCAGCATCATACTTGCGAACACCGGCGGATTCAAACGCAAAACACCTTTCCGAATCCATTTTTCCGGTTCATCCCCCAGTGTTACACTTCGGAAAATAATGGTTCCTGTTTTTCCAAAATACCAGCTGATCAGAATTCCGGATTCCGCAAAAGAATGGAACACAATCCACTTTAAAAACGTTTTCAGTTCCAGATCTCCGTTAAGCAACAGCAGGGAAATCGGAACCGCCATCACCGCATAAAAATACGGGACTGAATAAAAGATCGTTGTGCGAATCGGCATGCCATTCACAAATGTGGACTGGTAAACACCGCACAGCAGCATAATGCAGTCTGCTGCACTGATAACCAGAATCCATTTGATCTTGCGCCAGTGGCGAAGCAAGCTTTTATTTCCTGCGGTAAAAAGCAACAGCAGAAGCTCGATTCCCAGAAGCCATATCTTTTCATTCACTTCTACATGAAGCACCGGATCCAGCAATTTCTGAATATCACATGCGATCACGATAAACAAAAACACCAGTGCTGTCATAAGCCGGTTCCAGAAGGAGTGCGTGCTTCTTGCAGTCTCCATGCTGCCTGAAATCGTATTTTCGTTTTCTGTCATATTAGTTCTCTTTCCTGCAGATATAGTCTGCATCAGTTTCAGTATATACCGAATATACTCATCCCGCAATAACAAAAGCACAGCGGCATAAACCATAACACCACAGATGGCCATAATTGCAAGGCTTTTTATGCCATCCCCGGCTCTTCCCGGAATCCAGCAGATAAACGGCACCATGGCTGCTGCCGCCAGCCAGTAATTACGGACATCCCGCCATAATTTTCTAAGCGATATTTTTAAAATCCGGAATACAAAATACATCTGAATCACTGTAACCGTTGTCTCCGCAGCCACCAGGGCTACTGTAGCACCATTGGCACGGTACACCGGAATCAGCAGTACATCCAGAAGAAGGCTGAGTACAGATGCCGCCAGAATACTGGCCGTATAAAGGTTCTGCTTTTTCAACGGTACAAGCACAGCCACTCCCGTTATGCTCGCAGTTCCCACAACTACCGGAAGCAGTGCCATCATTCTCATGATCGGAATGCTAGCTTCATAATCCGCGCCAAAGAACCAGAGTACAAATACCCTGCTGACACAGATCAGGCCAATCATCATCGGGGCACCAAGGAACATCACGTAGCGCAGAGATTTCCGCACCAGCACCTCCACCTCTTCCATGCGGTTCTCCGCAATGAGATGTGCAATATTCGGAACAAGCACCGTTGACAGAGCGGTAATGACCGTCATGAGCAGTGTAATGATGGAATATGGCTGGGAAAAGTAGCCCACCTGAGCATCATCCGTCATAAGTCCTAAAATAATCTTGTTGCAAAAAGTATAGATGCAACTTGATAATGTCGGAATCAGCAGCATGCAGGATGGAAAAAAATGCTTCCAGAACCGCATCTCATGAAATGCTGTTTTTTTCAGAATTCCCGGCAAATAGAACCACAATGCCAGATTGCCTGCCGCAACGCCAAGGCTGTTGATCCAGGTATAACGGATTACATGCTCTGGCCGCTTCACCACAAGGAAAATCAGGATGACGCTGATGATTCTCACAGCCATACTTCTGGCCACAGTCTTTTTAAAATCCTCCAGTCCCTGGAAGAGCCATGATATATCAAACACAGCACTAAAAACCTGAACTCCGACTACCATCATGATCATCCGGTATTCCGGCTGCAGCCACATCTGTACTGCATACACCGGTATAATCATCAGCGTACCCAGCAGACGAATCAGCATAATTTCCCAGAACAGTCTGCTCAGTGCTTCCCGGTCTTCCCTTATATAGGAAATTTCCCGCACACCATATACTCCGGTTCCCAGTGCTGCTACCATAATATAAACCAGGCCACAGGTAGTTGCATAATTATACTGTCCTACCCCTTCCGGTTTCAGCACCCTGGAAATATAAGGTGCTGTAATGATTGGCAGAATAATTGTCAGGATCTGATATGATAAATGAAATATATAATTCCACTGTAAACGTTTTTTCTCTGCATTCGCACTCATAGTTCAATTTTCCCATATTTTCTTTCCACGCATCATAATATGCACGCACTGCTATGGATGGTTTCAGTCTTCCCCGGCATATGGATTTGATGTCTCTTTCCATCGTGCTGAGAAGTCCCTTTTTCCAGTCAGTTCCATATGTCCGAATCAGGTGCAGCGCATTTCTTGTCATATAATACTGCTGTGTCTTGCTTGCCGCCCCCACCGACTGGCTGATTTTGTGATAAATAACCGCATCATTGCAATAATAAATAGCGTATCCTGCTGCCAGCACACGACAGCAGTAGTCCGTATCTTCACAATAAAGAAAATACGATTCTTCCAGAAGACCAATTTGCTTTATGATCTCAGCCGGAATTAACATCAGACATCCGGTTGCAAATGTTACGGAACCGGAGTGTCCGGGAAATTCCTGCATCGTTTTTCCCCACCCCAGCTGTACCACGTTTCCGGTTACAAAATCAATAGTTCCGCCTGCGTACCAGATCCGCTCCGGGTTATCATAAAACATGATCCGTCCGCACAGGATTCCCGCCTGCGGTTCCTGATCTGCTGCCGCCAGAAGCCTGGTCAGAAAATCTGGTTCTACGGTTGTATCTCCGTTGATCAGTAGTACGTAATCCGCTCCGTTCTCCAGAGCCCAGCGAATTCCTGCATTGTTGCCCGCAGAAAATCCTTCGTTCACCGAATTCTGAATATATACCGTATGCTGTTCCAAATATTCCTTTTCCTCTGGTGACGGTTCTGCCGTAGATGCATTATCCACTACAATAATCTGATAATTGGAATAATCAATTTTTTCCAGACTTGCAACACAGGCGGCCGTATCTGAAAATCCATTATAATTTACAATGATAATTGCTACTTGCGGTTCTTTCTTCAATTTTCTGCTCCATACTGTTCCAAAACCCCTTTCAGGTTCTGTTCCCAGTTATAATTTTCCCTATAATAATCCGTAACGTCCCGGCACATCGTCTGATAGAATATTTCATCATCCGTCTGCTCCATCGCATTCACCAGTGCATCGATGTCTTTAGCTATCAGGCCGGTATGCTGTTCCCATACATTTTCTGTTAATCCAGGCAGATCACTGACAATCACCGGCTTTCCATATTTGTAGGCAATCGGCAGCTCCACTCTGGGATGCCTCGATATAAGGAAGCACGATGGTTCGTGCCGCCTGATACAGTGGCGTAATCTCCTCATCTGCCAGAAAACGTTTCAGGCAGATCACCTCTGGCAATGCAGCAAGCAGTTTTTCCTCTTCCTCAGAAAATGTTCCAGCCCCTGCTATCACCAGACGGTGATGTTTGGATCTGCTCTCCAGATACTGCTGATATGCCGTAAGCAGCCGATGAATGCCCTTATACCGGTCGATACGGCCGAAAAACAGGAAATAGTCCTGTACCCCCTGAATTTCCTCCGGAACCATGCTTCCTTCCACCGGCACATGTGCCCCCAGACGCATGACGGCCGTTTTCTCTTTCACTTTGGGATACCGCTTCTCATAAAGCCTGCGGCAGCTTTCTGACAGTAGAAGTACACCCAGGCACCGTCTGCATGCCAGCCCGGCCAGACGGTCAGCTGTCAGATTTACCAGCCTGGTTTTCATGCTTTCCCGCGTCAGATGTGGATACACATCATGCATGACAACGATAGATTTCTGTTCCATTCCAGACTGTAACAGTACACGCATACTCATGATGCTGCTGTCCGCATACACAATCAGCTCCGGCTGACAGGCACGCAGCCGCTCTACTGTCTGAAGAAAATCTGTGTCACTTCCCGAAAAGGTCTTTACCTTCCGGTATAGAATCGCCTGACCCTTGTTCTGTTCATATCCGCTGCTCTGCCAAACATCCGGCAGCATAACCCGACAGTCATATCCGATATTTCCAAACGTCTGCGCCATCTGAAACGCAAACTGGATAATCCCGCCTTTCGTGTTGGATGTAAAGATGATCACCATACTGCATTCTCCTGATACACGGTATCCAGAGTCTGCCGGTACTTCTTCCGGTCGCAGGTCTGTGCAAACTGCTTCTTCGAAGCTTCCGACATACTCTTTTGTTTTTTCGGATCCGTCAGCAGCTCTTTTAAACGCTCTGCCAGTTTCTCATCGGTTTCTTCCAGATATCCGGTTACTCCCGATTTTACGACATCCGCAATTCCGTCTGTAGCCGTGCTGACAACCGGAACACCAAGCGCCATGGCTTCCAGCACGCTCATAGGCGTACCCTCATAACGGGATGCCATCAGAAATGCTTTTGCGGACGCGAGGGCATATGGATTGGACTGATAACCTGGCAGTGCAATGACCTGCTCCAGTCCTTTTTCCTGAACCATCTGCTGAATAGAGCTGTAAAGCTCTCCATCTCCAATCATGGCTGCCTGAAATTGCCCCTGCCAAAGCGGTTCCTGCTGCAGCTGCAGCTGCTTCTGCAGACATTCCAAAATTCCTACAATCCTCTTGGGATTCTTCTGATCGGTAAAGCGCCCCAGAAATACCACATCGTACCCATAAGATGCCGTATCCTCTTCCAGGCGCTGCTTTAGTTTATCCGGGTCGATCACGTTGTAAAGGATCTGGCTCTTTCCTCTTACCATGCCGGAAAAGGCATAATGCTTCAGGGATGACTCAGAAACCCAGAATATCTTTTTAAAACTTCCTGAGAACAGCAGATAGGACAGGGACTTCGCAGAAATTTTTGTCATGGAATCAAAGCAGGCATGAATATGTGAGATGACCGGAAGTCTGTTTCCACCGACACCGCCTGCTGCCATGGCACAGACGATACTGGCGCGCACATCGTGCGGTGCAAATTCGGAGATACTTCTGCGACACGCTGTATCTCCCTCCGGCAGACTTTCTCAATCGGCACATACGAAACCTGCCGCGCTTCCAGCGCTTCCCGGATTGGTCCGTCCGGGCTGCAGTAGACCATCTCGTAATCTGGATCAGACCGAAACATGGAGATGATCCTGGCACACCACATTTTCCGCGCCGGAATAGATATGAGAACTAAGAACATGCAGAATTCGGATCTTCTTTTTCATCAGTTACCCCTTCCGTACTTTCTTTCATAAGGAGGATCTTCGGTGTCATAAGGATCAGTTTCAGATCCAGCAGCAAAGAAATGAATTTCGGATATACATGAGATCCATCTTTAATTTATCGTAAAACGTTGTATTGTATTTGCCGTAAATCTGGGCATAACCGGTCAGACCGGCCTTTATCTTCAGGCGGTAGGAAAACTCTGGGATCTCTTTCATGATTTCTGCAGCCAGCTCCGGGCGTTCCGGTCTCGGCCCCACCACAGACATCTCACCCTTTAAGATGTTGTAGATCTGTGGAAGCTCGTCCAGTCTGGTGGCGCGAAGCAGACGTCCCACCGGTAAAATGCGCGGATCATGCTCCGAAGCCAGGCGGGCCCCGCTCAGCTTCTCGGCATTCTGAACCATGGTCCGGAACTTGTAAATCTCAAAGTTTCTGCCGCCCTGCGTCATTCTCGTCTGAGTATAAAACACCGGGCCGCCATCCGTCAACTTGATAGCAATGGCAATCAGGGCAAAGATTGGAAGTGTTACCACCGCAGCCAGTCCGGAAATCACTACATCCACCAGACGCTTCACCCACTGCTGTTCCACCGTCAGACCTGCGTTTCTGGAAAGCAGAATCGGTGAATCAAACAGGTTCAGATCTACAGAGCTGCGGATCAGGATATCTGAGATTTTCGGCACTGTAAGTGCGGATAGATCTTGCAAAGCATTCTTTGATGATGCGGTTGCGTGCTTCCGATGGAATATCACCAATCATAACCGCATCGTATCCGTGCATTTCATCATAAAGCGCATCCGCAACCATGCGGTAATCTACTGCCCGCTCAATAATGTATTTGTCCTTGCGGGAATCGAATTTCTTTACCAGCTTCTGCTCTGACCGGTCACCTGAGATCAGCAGCAGACGCTTCGGCGGGAATATGGCCTCGTAAAATGCCTGAAACAGCAGTGTCCATACCACCACAAAGGCAGCCTGGCCCACAGCCATCACCACAAGTGGTCTCGCATCCAGGAAATGACGGTCAATGGCAATAGCAATCTCTCCATAAGTAAAGATATTCGTGAGTACCAGTGACAGAATCTGGGAATAAATCAGGTTTCCCCGTTTCAAAAAGCCCACCCGGAAGCCGCCATAGATGGTCATCAGGAAGATCAGTACTAAGCCATAAAGTGCAATAATCGCCCAGTTTCCTTTTCGGAAATACGGGCGCTGCAAAATTGCTGCATTATAGTATTCAATCAGATATATGCAAACGCCGCCACCAAGTACCGCTGCCATGACTGCCGCAAAGGTACACTTGATGATGCTCTTGTACTTTTCATACGTTTCTCACAATATTTCCTCCCATGTTAAAAGCCACATTTCTTCTATATAAAAACACGCTGAAATGCTTTATAAGTATAGCATTTCAGCGTGTTTGTTTCAACTTGTATTTCCTGCATAAAACCTTAATTAAAACTTAATTACAACCGTTCCATCCAGAATCTGAATTGCTCCATCATCCGGGTAAGAAGGCATCCGGGTTACTTCCGGGCGATCCTTGAATTCTGCTTCGTCTTTCACCTCGGCCGGCCACCATCCGCACCAGGCTTTTTACAAACGCCAGGGAATAATTGTTCAATACATCTTCCAGACTGTTTCCTGCTGCCGCAAATGGAATCTCTTCTGAGCCGTCCCGGGTGATATTCTGGTCGTGGATCTTCATTTCATTGACGTATACTACAGGAAGATCATCCTGGTATCCCGGAGCACTTTCCACTCTGGTAATCAGTGTGGTGAACCAGCTTGTGGCCTGCTGCTGATAAAGCGCAGCTCGCATATAAGCGGCATTGTCGTACCGGCTGAAAAATGCCGGAAACAGACATAAGACCGCTGCCGCGCCATATACAGGCAGCTTCCATTTTCGGATCGTTTCTTTTTTCGTCAGGATACAAGCATGCAGTTCTCCCCAACATCTGTATCGCGTACAGCAGCGGAATGATCTGCCCATAAAGCATCAGGCTATACACCGTTTCCGGATCACATATTACATAAATGAAATTGGATACAAACGGCAACATCAGCGTTAATATAACCAGGCATACCCCCTTAACTGCAGTTCCTTTCCGAATATTTCCGAAAAATTCATATATACTTCCAATCACAACTGTAAACATAAGAAGCAGATACAGGTATCCCGAACGCATTGGGTACATTACATGATTGCTTGTTTTCCTTGAGAAAAACGGCTGTATGAACTCACGGTAGGCATATACAGTTCGCTGCAGATACGCGCTCATTCCGTCTCTGCCCATAGTATCAATCCTCTGTAATCCGTCAGCTCACCGCCCTTCAGATGCAGGAAAAGGCGGGTAAACAAAAAATACAAAAGCAATGCGATTCCCCACGCCAGGCACAGATAAAGTGCTCTCACAATAATTTTTCGCACATTCCAGTCCGCTGCGTTCGTTCCCCTCACCACTTTCATAAAATACAGCAGCGTGATGCCAAGTGCAAACGGAATATACGCCTGATAGATTCCTGCCGAGCAGGCAATCATCAACACGCCGAACGCAAATGTCCAGAACTCATGCCACTGGCAAATTGCGTAAACTCCTATAACTGCGAGAAAGACCGCAAAACAGTAGTATGGCGCCGTAAACATATATCCAAACAGATTGGCCAAGGATAGGTGAGGTAACCATAACTCCAGATAAAAGCACTACAGCGACCCGCCACCGGATCATCTAAAAGCTGCACGATCAGACAGGCTGCAAGCGCAAGCCAGAATAGCGACACAGTAGCCATTTTGACCATCGGCGTACTGTACTGCCCCCAGACCAAGTCCATATACCTCTGCAAAACTCAAAAGTCCCAGGAACCACCGGCCAGATTCATAGGTTGCTCCCACTCCGTGGAACAGACTCCGCAGATCATCATGCATGGAATATTTGCTGAAAAGCCAAATCCATGAGCAGCAAGCCAAACAGCAGTGCACTTAGCAAAACTGCTTTTCATCCGACTATCTTTTTGAAGTTTCTTCACAGCCTGTCCCAGGTTTCCACCTATCTGAGAACACATCTTTTTCATCCTCGTATATCCCCTTTTTCAAAAACAATGATTCCCATTATCCCGGAAATCACTGTTTTGTCTGTAATACTATTATTCTATTTTTCCATTGCTCTGTGATTCTGCACTGCCGCCATTCCCATGCTCATCATTCCCCACAAAAGCGGTGCCGTAATCGGGAGATTCAGGTTTACTGCTGCCTGGAAGCAATAAACAAATCACTGCAAACATACAGCCTGTTACATACTCCTTCTTCAGACTACATCGCAGCATCTGCAAACATCCTGATACAAGGAATACCAGATAAAACAGCAAACCGATTGGTCCAATTGTCAGCAGGAACTGCAGATATTCATTGTGGGCATTATCAAACCAGAGTCCTGTGGCATTCAGCATTTCTCCCATAAACTTCTGGGTACTTAATATTCCAAATGTATCCGGTCCATAACCAAACAGCTTGTGCATGGTTGGGAATTTACCGTAAATCTCTAAGGATTTTTTCCAGATATAACCACGGCTGGTCCCCCAGTCATCATTGAATACCAGATAATTGGCAAAGCTGCTGTAACGTGACGCATGTCCGAGCATATTTGCATCCACAAGCATGAATATTACAAGCAAAAAGGCCACTGCCAGAAAGCCCACCCAGGCTCTCCGCAAACCTGCACCCAGCTCATCTGTATTCTGATTTGCTTTTACAGTCGCTGCTGCTTTCTTTTTATTGAAAAAGACTGTAACTGCTATCGTTATGCCCCACAGCATCGCAACGATCAACAGCAGCCCCGGCAGATTTGCCAGAACTCCAAATAAGCTGTCTAAACCGATCACAATGCCCTCATATGCATGATTACCATCAAGTATCGACGCACTGAATTACCGTTGCAAAGGTAGAAACCATAACCAGATATCGAACCACTCCACTTCTGTTTCGGAAAAGCATCAGTGGCAAAAACGCAAACAAGGCTCCTGAAAAAGGAGATGAAAGGCCATCGCTGCAGCCCATAATGATAATACATAAACATGCAACATCATACACAAATAGGACCAGATCAGTGTGGCTCTGTTCTTTGTTGTTGCAAATACACCTGCAGCTACACCCATAACCAGTGCCACATACGCCGTATACGTATTAATATTACCGATTGTAGATGTAAAAATAGTGGACTGTTCCGGGCGGATTCTGCCCCGGAAAGACAGAATATCCATCTGAAAATAGTCTGTTATTCCGATTCCACATACAATCATTCCTGCCAGTAAAAAAGCATGCAGCACCCAGCCCTGCATTTTCCAGAAACGGCTTACAACAAAATACATAACCACATATAATGTCATCAGGAAAAGACCACTATAACGGCCTTCGTTCCCCCAGAAAGATTCATAAAAATAATCTGACTGAAATGTAGAAATAAGCGAGGCAAACCAGAACAGAATAACTGCCACATCCGGAAGTCTGAATGTTTCTTTCCAACTAACCGGCTTTAATTTTCCAAATAACGTTTTGGCGTGGCTTCCTTTGAATTCCTTCAGATCAACACCAAGCATGACCAGGCCCAGAACCAGCACCACTGCCAGCATCACTAGCAGACTTCCATAATAACACTGATATTTTGTTTCCAGAATATCAAAATAAGAATTATGATAGATCATCGGGAATACTGTCACCAGCACTAATAAAAATACACTGATTACTCCGCTGATAATGGACGAACAACTTTTGGCGAAATGATCTTCTTGAATATTCTTACAACTTTCCATAAGTCCTCCTCTTCTGCTTTTCTCTTTATTCATTTTGCATCGAATAAATACGCATCTTTCATTATACGTGCTTTCCGCCTTTTAAACAATGCCTATTTCATCCATTTTCGTTCTCCATGCCATCTTTCATAATTTGCCTTATAGGAAGTATAATCGTCTCGTAATGCAATTTAGGAATTTCGTAGCAAATTCAAAAAAGTAAAAAGGAGAGTGCATTCATTATGAGAAAGCAGACTAAAGTAGTTGCAGTTGCATCTGCAGCAGCTCTGTTAGCTATCGGTGGTGCTATGACTTCTTCGTTTTCAGGGGAAGAGCTGGGTTGGAAGATGGTACCTGGTACTACTACGACAAAGATGGCAACAAAGTTGAGAACGAGTGGAAAAAATCTGGAGACAACTGGTTCTGGCTTGATGGCGAAGAGGGCGGTGCTATGGCAACCGACAAGATCGTCGTTGACGATAAGGACACACCTACTATGTAGATGGTAACGGTGTTATGGTTACCAATACCTGGGTTAAAGTTGTTAACGAGGATCAGGATGATGATGATCCGGCTGAGTATCGTTACTACTACATGCAGTCCAGCGGTAAAGCTTACAAAGCTAACAACAACAGCAACGTACAGTTCAAGACTATCGATGGTAAGAAATATGCTTTCGATGCTGATGGTAAGATGCTGTACGGCTGGCAAGTTAAGAAATCTGAGCCGAACCTGGCAACTGATGATGAAGACTGGAAAGATTGCACCTACTACCTGGGTTCCTGGGAAGATGGTTCCATGAAGACCGGCTGGCAGAGAATCACCGTATGGGATGAGGACAAAGAGGATGATATGGACTACTGGTTCAACTTCAAGTCCAACGGTGAAACGTTACAACAACACTTCCAGCAGCAGCGTATACACCAAGAAGATCAACGGTAAGACCTATGGTTTCGATGAGCGTGGTGTAATGGTATACGAGTGGACCATGGCTTCCAGCGGTAACGTTGCATCTGCAACCAGTGTATCTAACTGGTTATACTTCAACAGCCCGGAAGACGGTGCTCGTTACACCAAGGGTTGGTTCAAGGTAGTTGCTCCGGATAAAGATGGCGATGACAACACCTTCAAAGATTACAACAACAACCCGACTTTCGCTCACCTGCAAACGATGAGAACGAGAGATGGTACTACGCTGATGGCGATGGCCAGTTATACGAAGGTCAGATCAAGAAGATCAAAGGTAAATATTACGGTTTCGCACCGGAGGCTAATGATCATTCTGTTGGTAAGAACAACGCAGGCTCCAAGACTGGTAAGGCAGGTTCTATGCTGACTGGTCTGTGTGCTCTGACTGTTAACAACAAGGGTGAGATTACCACTCTGTGGGCTAGAGATATGGATTCCGATGACCTTGACGACTGCATCAACGGTGATGGCGATTTCGCTGGCTTCTGGGCAGATGGCGGTTCCCTGTACTACTTCGGTAACAACGAGGACGCTGATGGCGCTATGAAGACTGGTAATGTAACCATCAACCTTGATGATTCTATCAGTTCAGTTCAAGCAAATCTGGCGGTTCTGAGGCAAAGGTAGGGTCTTCGACCGGTATCGATGACAGCAAGTACATCTACAAGTTCGGTATGAAGCTGAAAGCTGGCAGCGATGACAAGTACATTGTTGTTTACGCTGATGGCGATACTGCTTCTGCTTCTACTCAG
>SCPN01001586.1_pt1 | contig 13203 bp, 16 predicted proteins | sample 6106831 | NCBI WGS metagenome assembly SCPN01 (sample SAMN10720447, study PRJNA508395) | human gut metagenome | isolation source: Participant 1, 0 month
TTATAGCCCTTAAATTTAAAATTGATGTGTCGATGGTAAAGCGTTGTTTTACCGTTTTAAGGTGTGGCATCTTCATGCTATCCCAAGTGCTGTAGGTAACAGTAGGATATGAAAATACGAGTGCTTACTACAATCAAAATATGTTTTACTGGATTGCTTTTGGCCTTATCTTGTAGAATTTACGGACGTTATTATCTGTTAGTTTTCTCATAGGGGATTTTAGTGTTACGCCAATTCTGATGCTTTGTAATCAGCATGAGTCAATTTCTAAATTGAGACTTCCATTATCAGTTAACACTCGATAGGCTTCAATGGTTCGACTCGGATTATTGCTTAACGCCCTATATTATAATCACTTTTATGCCAGCTACATGAATTCGTATGAAATTTTCATATTAAGTAATCAAAAATATTGAAATATAGATGATTTTCGGAAATTACTTTTAGGTATTTTTCAATGTCATGATTTAAAAATGGGGCAAAAGTGGGGCCAAAACAGATGACTCACATTTTTAGAAAACCTATAATACCTATATATGTTGACCCTCGTATCGGACAGAACCATAACTCTATAAGCTTTGATTCAGGAGACCAGTGTACCTATGATAAATCATCAGTGCCTATTATTAGAGAATATAGAAAGTCATGTAAAATTAGCTACAAATTTACATGACTAACATAAAAGCGACCAAACAGAAGTTTAAGTGCCAGAAAACTCCGTTTGGTCGCTTTTATTAATTTAAACCATTTATTTAAATAGCTTAATAGTAAGATTTTCAAAATCGAAATCTTTTACCTCAGTCTCTTCCAGTCTGTTAATATTTTCGAAAATTTCTCTTTAATATTGGCTTTCAATTTATCAAATTTTTCGACGAGCTTCTTTTTATCCGCAATTAAGCGAGCTTTGGCTTGATGCTCTAAATCTATTTGAATTTTGAGAGCTGACTCTATTTCTGCCGCAACAGTAGCGACATCCCACCTAGCAATGTCAACCTGATACTTTTCAAAATAGCATTTAAAACAGATTCATCATTTTCTTGTACAAGTGCAATAATAGCTACTTCGCCATTTGTCAACTTATTACTAACGGTTGTAATTAATGCCGATTTGGCCAATTCTTTGGCTGAACCAACGGAGGCGCCAATTGCTCCACCAGCAGCAAAACCAAAGAGACACCTAGTGGTCCACCTAAAATTCCGATTAAACTACAATTAATCCGCCTTCGAATAATAATCATCTCCTAGGGAATCCATGATATCAAAGCTATCTTTGACGTTAATAACACCATTTTCAGCTTTTACAATTTGAAGCCTGAGCTAATTTTGTATTTTCAGTTTGAACAAACTGTTTTAATTCTGAAAAGGCCTGAAGGCTTCACTTTCAATATGAAAAATTGGGGCAACAACATTTTCCATGGGATCGCTCCTTTATTACTTTATAGAGATAGAATAAAACTCCTATATTGTACAATGAGTACAAAATATACTGCTATACAAGGCGGATTATAGCATATAATAATCTTTTATGTAATATACAATATATTACAAGCGGTGTATTATGAAGTATATAACAACATTTTGATGAGGTTGTTGTTAAGTAATTTTTATGTTCGGAGGTTATTATGAAACCATTTGAAACAAAGGATTATAAAGCATTTACCATGTTTGAAGGCGTTGGGCTCTTGTTACGGCCAGTACGCTTGAGGATTTCAATACATGTACAGTTAGCTGGGGCAGCATGGGTAACGTGTGGGGCATAATGGTGAGTGATGATATTTCCACCGTGACTGTGTACATTCATCCAGCTCGCTATACTCAAAATTCATGGCAAAATACGATACCTTTACAGTTAGTTTCTTCCCTGAAAGCCAACGTAAGGCTCCTAGGTTATTTGGGTTCTCATTCTGGTCGCAACGAGATAAGGTAGCTAACTCTGGGCTAACACCAGTGGCGGCAACGGCGTGACTTTCAAAGAAGCAGATCCTAACATTTGTATGTAAAAACTGTATGAACATCAATTTGATGAAGCCCATTTGGCGGATAGCGTAAAGGAATATTATGCAGCCAATCCATCCGCGTACACCCAAGCTGGTAAAGATAAACAGGAACCGCATTATATACATCGGCGAAGTAGTTGAGGCTATAGAAAAATGGGTTACAGATTAATAAAATATAGCTCAACGAAGCCGAAACATATTATAGCTAAAACGATTTTGGCATACAAAGGCAGCCTATGGCTGCCTTTGCACTGATATCAAACGGAGGAAAGTGAGACGGTATTTACTACCTGTATTAATAATAACATAGAGCATGGGCATAAAATGCCACATAGTATTGATACAAATTCTTAGTTCTTTGTTTTAGTTTTATGTTGTTTTTTGCTACATTTTTCTAAGAATTTATAAAATTAGTCATAGATTTGATGAAAAATAAGCATATATGAACCATTAGTGAGGAATGTCTTATATAGTGGGTTCTTTTGTTGATAACTACTATAAATTGTATATTTTAGCAAAATTTTGTGAATTTTAACCCACAAAAGACAAAATCTGATATAATAATAGTATAGAAATCGATGTATAAAGGACTAAAATCGTGTTGTGAATTGATGTTTTAGACTCACCTTTGGGCCTAAAATATCTGTAGTTCTTATAGTTAAATCGATGCGATCAGGAACGTTGTATATCTGAAACGACTACGCAGATGCGTAGTTTTATTATTTTGTGTTTGGTGTGGTAGTCCCATAGGTAGTGTGAAGCCCTTATTATGGCTATTAGAACCGTATATCGTATACAAAGCCTATTTGTGGTGCTCGTTTTGTAGCACATCCTCTGGGAAGGCAGAAGTGGACTGGTTTGCTTTGATATTAACCGTCTTGCTTATCCTTGATGCGGTGGCTTTGCCGCTAGTGATTTTCTATTGCCTGGCAAATCCTAGAGTGCGCGTGCCAGATTGGATTCATCGTTTGGGCGCCGATTTACATCGTCCATAACTGGCTCGACGGCAAGGTAGGTGGCGGCACGTACACCGATTATATGGCTCCGCAAAGGCCTTGCTTCTATTGTTATTCATCTATTATCTCGTGCCATTTTACGTAGGCGGTCATCTTGTGATGGAGGCTCGTGGGGCGCTCATGTATGAAACGTCCTCGTATGGGCACATGGGGGTGTATAATGAAAAGATTACTTGTAAATGGCCGACGACACCTTTGTATCAGGCGTATCACGATCGTAGTGGGGCCGACCAATTCATGATGATAGGCTTCAATTTGAACATCTTTGTCTTAGAAGCCTGTGGCCTTAGCTGGCTTACTATTTTAAATAAACGCGACATCATTCGGGCTGCTTTGATGCTTTGATATTGAGGCAGTCTCTTCTTATGGTGAAAGCGATATCGACAGGATTATGCAGACCGAGGGATGCTCAAATCTCGTCAAAATTGCAGCGATTAAAGCAATGCTTCCGCTTTTAAACGTATTCAATCTGAATTTGGTTCGTTTTGTAACTATATTTGGGCTTTCACAGATAACAAGACAATTATCTATGACAGGCATCCTGAAGGGCGGTATACGCTAAGAACGGCCTATCTACACGGATTAGCAAAGACCTAAAGAAGAGGGGCTTTAAGTTTGTGGGACCTGTTACCATCTATTCGCATCTCAAGCTAGCAGCCTTATCAACGATCACGGTAAAGACTGTCCTTGCTTTGATGAGATCGATCAAAGTGCAGATATAGTGCGACTACCTGCCGACGAAGGGGTGATAGCACATTAATTGCTGTATTATAAGTTAACAATAATTTTCGTGCATAGTAGATGTTACAAAGGTGAACTTGTTATTCTATAGAGTTGGGTGTACACTAAAGTCGATGAGGCGATAGCGACTCATCATATGTTAGTCCACTTTATATACAAACATATTCTCTCTCAAAGCGGAACTCTCATAATCTTCTCTCTCAAACGCTATAAATCTGTATAAAGCCTCTGTCCTTAAGTGGATAGAGGCTTTTTGTATTCATTAGTTGTATGTCATGTGAATTGATTTATTTCGATGTAGTTGCTATACTAAACATGATTTAACACAGTTACTTTCACAATTAAAGAAGGAAATATATGATTGGTTTGGGAACGGCCATTAACATTGGCCTTATTATAGCCGGCGGCCTTTGCGGCCTCGCATTTGGTCGGTTTATGAAGAGAAAATTTAAAACAGACGCTCATGATGGTGAGCGGTATTATCGTGCTCCTCCTCGGTATGAGCGGGGCCATGCAGTATATGCTCGTTATCGTGAACGGTACGCTGCAAACGACGGGGCCTTTGCTGATGATTATTAGCATGGTTGTAGGTGCCGTTATTGGCGAAATTATTGACCTCAATCATTGGATTACCGTATTTGGTGACTGGGTGAAGCTCGCACAGGTAACGCCGGTGATCAAAAGTTTACCCATGCTTTCATTACAGCATCTCTTACCTTTACCGTAGGTGCTATGGGCGTACTAGGTTCCATTCAAGACGGTCTTACTGGTAATTACCAGACGCTATTATTGAAAGCGCATCCGATGGTATCATCGTTATGGTTATGGTATCCTCTATGGGTAAAGGGTCGCTGTTCTCCTTTATTCCAGTAGGCATCACTCAATGGATTATCACTGCTATGGCACATCGCAGCACCACTGATGACACCAAGTGCTATCGATAACCACTGTCCTACGTGGGATTATCCTAATTTTCTGCGTCGGTTTCATCTGGCAAAGGCGTATCCTAACCTCTTGCCAGCTATCTTTAGCTATGGGCAACATTCTTGCGAATGTTAAACTACATAATACCATGTTTGAAATACTAAAAAACATTATGAATAACATTATATAGCATTAAAAATTAATATAGATTTCTGAAAGACCTGTATTCTTTGGACCATTTTATGTCTACTTTGGACATGAGATGGTGGAGGATATAGGTCTTTTTATTTTTTGAAATTATTTTGTCATAAAATAACTGATGATATTCTTCAACTCAATTAAGTTGATAGATGTAGATCCTTACGTTCCGAAATAGGTGACCAATAGAGTCACTGTCACAGTAGGAGTTGACTGGTATTATCTAGAAATCTTTTACCGAAATGGCATACAGAAATATTTTAATTTTCAATATGCCTGTTATTCAGGTATATATTGTTGAATTATACCTGCTTAACAGGTATAATCAAAGGAGCGATTCTATGATTATTGGATTTAAGGATAAGGAAACAGAAAAGATTTACCATCAAAGTTTTTCTAAACGATTTTCTCCGTTTATACAACGTTTGGCACTTCGTAAATTAATGCTGCTTGATAATGCTGACTCATTACAAGATTTACGTTGGACACCGGGAAACCGATTGGAATTGCTCCAAGGAGATCGCTTTGGTCAGTATAGTTTACGAATTAATAGCCAGTATAGGCTATGTTTTAAAGTAAAAGACATTAATAGTTTTTATGATGTAGAAATTATAGATTATCATTGATAGAGAGGGAATATATATGGATAAGTTTATTTCGACACCTACCATTAGTGAAATATTGAAGGAAGAGTTTATGGAGCCATTAGGGTTATCTGCGTATAGATTAGCTAAGGATATACATGTGCCTGTCTCACGAGTCCAAGAAATTCTGAATGGTACACGGTCTATTTCAGCAGATACATCGTTGCGTCTGCAAAATATTTTGGCGTTTCAGAAGGTTATTTTCTTGCGTTTACAGATGGATGTTGATTTAGGAACGGCAAAACTTAGTGCAGGTATGGAAGAAGCGCTAGCATCTATTAAGCATTGTGAAGCATTAGAACCCGTAGATTGTCAATAAGAGATTGATAATTTTCGATGTATTTGGTATACTTAACTTATATAAGTAAGTTGTTACAACATTGAATATTGATATAAGGAGAACCTATGCTATTCGTTGAATACCCTAAATGCACAACATGCAAAAAAGCAAAGAAATTCTTAGATGATCATAAAGTTAAGTACACTGCTCGTGATATTAAAGCTGAAAATCCTACAGCTGAGGAAATCGCTGATTGGTATCCACAATCTGGTAAGGATTTGAAAGCATTCTTTAATACGTCTGGTATGATTTACCGTGAACAACAATTAAAGGATAAATTGCCGAACCTTAGTGAAGAAGAAAAACTAGCTTTATTAGCATCTAATGGCATGCTTGTAAAACGTCCTATCTTGGTTCTAAAAGACAAAGTTCTGGTTGGCTTTAAAGAAGCAGAATGGATTGAGGCGTTGAAGCTCTAATTTCATATCAGTAACCGAAAAGAACAGGTCCCTAAAAGCCTCCAAAGCGAGCTAAGTCGTTTTTAGGGACCTGTTCTTTCTACATCTAATAAAGAAATTAGAGCTATCAACTAATACCTCTTAGTGTTAAGTCATTTTAGAGATGGGGGCTTTTCTTTTATATGAAATCAGTATCTTCAACTAAGACTTATTAAAAGGTCTCCATAGCGAGCTAAGTCGTTTTTAGGGATCCATTCTTTCTACGTCTAATAAAGAAATTTAAATCTTCAATAAAGCGCTCTTACTTATCAATAATTTTAATTTGTATTTATTACGTATTTTATGTATAATATTTGTACTGTAGATATACCCCTATGGGTATTGTTTTGTTTTTGTGTTTCTTTCCGGACTGAGTTTGGCCGGTTCTAGTACCTAGAGAGGTATTTATGAAGCTTTTACAATCATTAGTAGCGCAGGTGTCGTTGCGTACGCAAGGTGGCATTTGGCGCTAGGTATTGTTTATACTATTAGATTTAATCCACAGAGCCTTTGTATCCAGTCATTGATTTGGCTTGGGTCACTGTTATCGTTTGTGGGTTGCCATTGCTGATTAATAGTGTGCAGAGCATTTGGGATAATTTAGAGATTCACGCTAATTTTCTTATTGTTGTAGCTATGGTAGCGCTCATCGCCGTTGGTGATTATCATACAGCGGCTTATGTGGGTATCATGGTGCACGCTGGCTTCTTCTTGGAGCAGCTCATTACAGGTGAGACGCATTACACCTTGGATGTTGATATGTTACCGACTATGCCAACACAGCTTGTAGCATTGCGTCAAGGTATCAATAACTATTCATCGGTTATCGTCGTGGCCGTTATGTTGCTATCCATGGATGTTTGCATTAACTGGTGATCTCATGCATACGGCGACCTTGTTATGCTTTGCCCGTGTTCTTTGGAGCTCATTCTCGTGGCGCTCATGATGGGCTCCCTTGTGGATGATAATTCTCCGACGGCAGAGCTTTCAAAGAGGCAAAACAGTCGTCATTTGGGCCTGCTCATCGTGTCCGTTTATTCCACATAGGCATCATCGGTGCTGGTGTGTTCGGTTCCATTAATCCTGTAACGGCGGTTGCCTTACATGGTTTGGTGCGACTTGGTCTCGTGTATAATCTGAAAGTATTAGACGGCTCTTTGTGCGTTGCGTAAATTACATTGACTCATATACATTAACGTGAGTCGCGTAGATTACAGTAAGTCACATAAATTGAAGTATATTACATAAAATCATAACCACCCGTAGAACGGGTGGTTTAGCTCTTATAAGGGTCTTTCTCTAGTGCTGGCCCTCTAAAGAGGGCATTGAATGATCTGACAACCACTCTATTACCACTGGCTGCCCCCTACTCGGGGGCTTTTATTTTGCTTTATTGTGTATATGCGAAGCTATTGATGTTACATTAATCTACATATGTCACTTTGTAGCCTTTTGGCTCGATTTCACGGCGGTTAAGACCATTTGGTAGATCTGGGTAGCCGATAGCGAGGCTAGCATAGACTTTTTCGTCTTCGCTAAGACCTAGTTCACGCATTTTGGCTTGGATGCGTTCATTATCTTGAAGATGACGGATTTGGTTAACCCAGCAACTACCAAGGTCAAGTTCATTGCAAGCAAGCATCATGTTTTGCATAGCACATGACACGTCAGCAAAGTTGTTGGCATAGCTTGGTTTACTAGCCAATACGATGAGTACAGGCGCATTATAGTGGAATACAAATTTGCCTTCGGCGGACATTTTAATGATATTCACCATGTATGGTAAGGGTTTTCTGTAATCGGCATTTTGCCGTATTCTTCCTGAACAAGAGTTACTAATTCGTTGAGCACATCTTGGTTTGTGATAACCATGAAATGTGTTAATTGTGTGTTGCCACCAGAGGGAGCACGGCGACCAGCGTCGAGCACTTGATCGATGAGCTTTCTAGATAATTGATCAGCTTTAAATTTTCGCGTACTATGACGAGTTTTAATACATTCTAAGGTGTTCATGTGGTCCTCCTATGACAAATAGATTTGATATAGAGTTTCTTTTATTATACTACAAGGACGAACCTAGAAGAGGCTACATTTTACTAACTAGCTAATTAAAGCAAGTATATTGAAAAAAATAGATATAGAGTTTACAATAATAATTGTATAAAATTATATTTTTAACTTTTGATTTTGTTGAGTACTCATACGTGAGTAGTTACTTAAAGTTTTAAATCTATATAGCTTATTATAGAATTAGACTATGCAAAGCGACTTGAAGTAGCGATGAAAGCGTGTAACATAGAGGTCTAATATCAAAAAAAATTTATAACTAGATTCACAGTTTTATGGTAAGATTTTTGGGCATAAATTCTATAGAAATTGCCTAATTATTAACGAATAAGAAAAAATAAATATTAATTAATTGACAAATTTAAAAATATCTGTTCAAAGTAGGCTTTTTACGTTGACTGTTTACCGTAAAATTGTGTACAATTAATTAGTAGATAATTGTGTGCATATGGAGGTAGAATATGGCAGAAATTGGCGTGCTCGAAGGATATAAGCACAAACAAGATGTTCCTGATGTGGAATACTTAAAATTAGAAAATCAATTGAGCTTCCCACTTTATGTAGTGGCGAAGGAGATTGTTAATGCATATCGTAGTCACTTAGATCCTTTGAATTTGACATATACTCAATACATCGTAATGATGGCATTGTGGGAATATGGTGACTTGTCTGTTAAAGAATTAGGCCAAGTATTGCGCCTTGATTCTGGTACGTTAACACCGCTTTTAAAGAAATTAGAAGCAAAAGCATTCTTGAAGCGTAAACGCAGTCGTCAAGATGAACGTGTAGTCATGGTAACCCTTACTGATACAGGTAAAGCATTACGTGACGAAGCTGTTCATATACCACGCCGCTTGTCTGAAGCTGCAGGCCCGATTTTTGACGTTGAAGAAACACGTCAAATGCGTATGTTGCTTAACAAATTGTTAGAAGCAATCGATAACGCTAATGCTAGAACAGCAGAGAAGCTTAAGCGCTGATGTAGCGTACTCTAGTAAAGATCTCATATTCATACATTCTGTAATTTAATATATCTAATATTTTCATAAAATGTGCTATACTATACATATAACATATTGTGCTGAGGTCATGTGAGAGCATGACCTGTCGTGAGATGCCGTAAAGGCAAAAAGGAGAGCATTATGAATAAAAATTTATTAGGCGCATTTGTATTAGCCGGTACATTATTAGTTGGTGGTGTTGCTAATGCAGCAAACTGGAATGGTTTAGCTAACTATCCAGAGGTCCCAAACAGTGCAAATGGTTCTGAAACATACTTCTTTGATAAAGCATCCCAATTCAGTGGTATCGATGGTAGCCGTAACTATGTATTCTGCATCAATGTAGTGAACATGCATAACAATCAATATGGCGAAGCTTTATTCAAATATATTGTTCATCCAAGCTTGCATACTGTATATCGTTTCTCTCCAGATGTTCAAGCGTACCAAATCCTCCTGGTTCTAATGAATACAATATGTTCTTGGCTGCTTGGAAAGAAGTATACGGTACTGACTTCTCTTTCCCAGCTTTATAATTTGATGGCGCAAGCCGTAATAATTACATAACTATTGCTGGTGAAAGCTCCTTTGGGCTTTCACCAGTGTTGTTTATGGAGGTTTCCTATGTCTAAATCTGAATTTGCTCAAAGCTTATACGGGTGCATGTTCCCTGATATTGCGGCCTGCAGGTTATATTGACCCTGAGTTTGAAGTTTTATTTGATAATTTTGCGTTCGATGAAGTTATCACCGAAGAGGGTCGTAATGTACCTGCCAAGGATCGCTTCTTGGCCATCCTTGCTACATTAGTGGGTGTATCTGCTGTCGATGAATATGCGTTGATGCTACCGGCAGCACTTAACTTTGGCTTGATTCCCGATGAAGTAATCGAGCTTATTTATCAAGCTGTGCCATATCTTGGCATTGGTCGTTATACGCCCATTCTTTAAAGGTTACAAATAAGATTTTGACTATCGTGGGAAACTGTTACGGATTCATCTCGCAGTACAATTACTGCTTGCATCTCGTCTTGAAAGGGCGTAGAAAACAGGTGGAAATCTTTGGTGAATCTGTGCGTCATTCTTACGAAGAAGGCCCTGAAGATACACGTCACATCAAAAGTGGCTTGCTAATATGTTCGGCGACTACTACACGTAAAGGCTTGAGTGTGGCTCACCGTGAAATGATTACCTTCATTTCTTGGCAGCTCAAGGTGGATGTGAACCTCAATTAAAGGCTCACGTAGAGGCAAGTTGAACGTAGGCAACAGTAAACAATATTTGATTAACATCGCATCTCAATGCGTGCCGTACATCGGCTATCCACGTACATTGAATGCCCTTCGTTGCATTCAAGATGGCTACACCGCATGGGAAGCGAAACAATAAAGGAGCTTTATGTTATTTTCTGGTATTAGTTTAACTAGGATTTAGCGTATTTCCAGCGCTTATCCTTACTAACTACGGGGCATGAATTTGCTCATGCCAAGGTTGCAGATATGCTCAACGACCCTACGCCGCGCTCCATGGGCCGCTTGACATTGAATCCAGTGGCACACCTTGATTTAGTCGGATCTATAGCCTTCCTTATCGGTGGGTTTGGATGGGCTAAGCCTGTAATGGTTGATACATCTAACTTCCGTGATTATCATTACAGACTATACCTTAGTGTATCTATTGCGGGGCGGCGTCTAATGTGTTGATGGCCTTTTAGGCTATAGCACTTCGTTTTCTTGGAAGCTATGGCTTGTTGACAAATGACTCATTAGAGTTAGTACTGACACTGATTGTTGTATATAATATTAGCTTTGCCATTCTCAATGTAAGTGCCCATACCCACCACTTGATGGTAGTCGCATTATTACAAGCTTGTTACCTAGGGACTTGCAATTTACATTGGAACGGTTAAGTTTTGTCAACTTGATTGTACTTATCTTATTGCTTAATACACAATTGCAAGTAAGATCTTTCATTTCCATTACAACAAACTATTTTAATTCTTTGACGCATTGTGAGCATTATTTTATAGGGATTTAGCGTAAAGGCTAATATATGGTAAAAAGCTACATGGTAACACTATGTAGCTTTTACCATATAATAAACGTTTTATGGCAAGTGCTATCTTTTAAATTTTATGTTGATTCTTCACTATATTAAAAGTATCGATATAATTCGTAAAATATGATATACTATAAGTACAGTAATCGTAAATTTTTCGATATATTAAATCGATACAGTATATAGATATTCAAGTGAATAGATGAGGAATTACATATGAATTTTGAAGATAATCAAGTACCAGAGGCTATTCTGGACAAGCTTACAAAGGTGTGTACATGCCGTAGCGTTACAGCACAAAACGATTAAAGCCATTTTAGATGGTGCTCATACATTTCAGAGGTAAAGAAGCAACTCGTGCTGGCACGGGCGCTTGCAGTGGTAAAGGCTGTGGCCCTCGCGTAAAGCTCTTAGCTGAAATGAAAGAGCAAGGTAAAATTTAAGTTAATTATTTAACTGAAACAGTTAACCTAAACAGTTAACCTAAACAGTTAACTTAAACATTAACTCATATAAAGACTATTACTTCGAACCAATACGGTATATATTCCTAGGTTTTGGGTAATAGTCTTTTTTCGTTATAACCTATTATTTTGCAGTATTAACTAGATTTTGTGCTGATGGATGTGATAGTATATCGGTACTATTCATAGTATTTAGTATTATGGGATACTAAATATCTTGGTTTGTTGGGGCTGATTTTTGATATACTATAATACTTTTTAGGATTTTGGAGTCTATATGTTTCGACGTTTAGTAGCAGCGACGATGATTGGCGCCTTAGCGCTCACCACGGGTTGTGGTTTACATAATCCATTTACTTCAAAGGCTGAGCCTGTGACCTATGAATCTGTAGCGCAGAGCGAGCTTTCACCGGAGCAAAGGTAGATAAATTGAAAGTGGCTAATATGTCCGATGCGGACAAAGGTTGGTCAATTGATGATGATTGGCATTCACGGCAAGTTCCTTGAACGATGATGCTAGATTCATGCTCAACGAGGGTACCCGTGTGGGTGGGATTATCTTGTTTGACCGCAACATGGAGTCAAGGATAAGTTAAGACGCTCATTACAGATATTAACAAGGCTGGTAAAGCGCCGGGGTTAACGCCGTTGTTCCTCGGTATCGACCAAAGAGGGCGTGCCGTAGCGCCATGGATGATAAGCTCATTAAGGTTCCGCCTGCGGAAGAGGTAGGTAAGAGTCCGTCGAGCAAGCCGCATCCTTGGCAAAGAGAGTGGGCACTGAGTTAAAGGGACTTAGGTTTTAACATTAACTTTGCCCTGTAGCGGACTTGGGCTTAACCTATGGTCGATCCCTTATAGTACGAACCCTGATAGAAGTGGTTCGTTATGCCGGTGCTGTTGAGTAAAGCTTACGACGAAGCGGGCCTGTGGTATTCTTATAAACACTTCCCAGGCATCGGTAAGACTGACGTAGACTTGCACGCGGACACAAGCATCGTTCCTGTATCTAAAGAAACGCTGCTTTCAGAGGACACAAGGTGTTCGTAGACCTCATTAAACAGTCAAACCATACATATACAATCATGGTGTCGCACGCGATGTACAAATTGATCAGACCATCCATCTAAGCATCTAAAGCCATCATTACAGATTGGTTGCGCAAAGGATATGGGCTATAACGGCGTGGTCGTAACGTACGATATGGACATGGTCGCTCTTGCGAAGCATTACACCTTGGCGATATGGCGGTGCAATCCATCCTCGCAGGTAGCGACATCTTGCTTGTGTGCCACGAATACGAACACATGCAAGAGGCTT